>LNFM01005210.1_pt1 | contig 30834 bp, 29 predicted proteins | sample 596031 | NCBI WGS metagenome assembly LNFM01 (sample SAMN04254537, study PRJNA301005) | activated carbon metagenome | isolation source: dual media filters at the Ann Arbor, Michigan drinking water treatment plant | place: USA: Ann Arbor
CGCTTCGCTCCATGTTTCGGGTCGGCCGGGCAAGCCATGGCGCCAGGCTGGTCAACCAGTCGCGGAAGTACCGGACATGGATCTCCGGATTCTCACGCACGACCGGCGGATGTACCGAGGGCGGCGACCAGAGCAGCGTCGGCAGGGAGAACAGCACGGCGATGGGGATGAAGATCAGCCCCATGTAGACGTAGCCGGCATGCTCGCCCATCTGGGCGGTGAAGTAGGTGGGAAGCACCACCGCCAGGGTCATGCCGATCAGGCCGAAGACCTCGCGGCCGACCGTGACGCGCGTTCGCTCATTGTAGTCGTCGGTCAGCTCCGCGCCGTGGGCGTGATAGCTGATCGAGACGCCGGCATAGCCGAGATGGACCACGAACAGGGCGACGAACAGCCAGGTCGCCAGCAGCCCGGGCTGCGTGAACAGCGACTGCGGCGGATGGAAGAGCATGTAGAAGCCGCCGATCAACAGCGGCAGCATCAGGGCGACGAAGGTGAGACGCCCGCGCGGCCCGCGATGGGTGAACTTGTCGCTGATCAGGCCGATGACGGGATCCTGAACCGCGTCGATCACGCGGGTGGTGATGAAGATCAGGCCCATGATGCCGAGCGGCACCTTGAGGATCTCGCCATAGAAATGGCTGACGTTCAGGACCACCGGCAAGGCCGCCATGTTGAGCGGCAGCTGGTTGGTCGAATAGGCGACTAGACGGTCGAAGCTCAGGCGTATGGACGAGGCCGAGCCGCCCCTGGAATTTGGCGCATGCACGCTGATTTTGCCTTCCTGTTCGGCTCACCTTCAAGCGGCGGCCTTTATTTCCGACCGTTATATATGCCTGAAGTGTGCCTGCAAAACGTCCGTGCGGCGCGCCGAGAAGCCTGCGGCACAATAAGCGAGATAGTAGCGCCACATACGCTGGAATCGCTCGTCGAATCCCATGTGGCCGACCTGGTCGGCCACCCGGTCGAAGCGGCCGAGCCACGTTTCCAGCGTGCGCGCATAGTCCAGTCCGAAACTGTAGAGTTCGGCCACCTTCAGACCGGCCTGGCGACACTGTTCGCGCAGGCTGGTGGGAGACAATAGCATGCCCCCGGGAAAGACGTAGGTCTGGATGAAGTCCGGCTGCTTGCGGTAGCGGTCGAAGAAGTCGTCAGCGATGACGATGGCCTGCACCAGCGCCGACCCGCCGGGCACGACGTGGCGTTTCAGCGTGGCAAAATAGTCGGGCCAGAATCGCTCGCCGACCGCCTCGATCATTTCGATCGAGACGATGTGATCGTAGCGGCCCTCGATGTCGCGATAGTCGCGGAACTGCAGGTCGACGCGGTCGGCCAGCCCGGCCCGCTCCAGCCGCGCGCGGGCATATTCGAGCTGTTCCCTCGATATGGTCACGCCGGTCACGCGCATGCCGCGGCGGGCCGCGACTTCGGCGAAGCCTCCCCAGCCGCAGCCGATCTCGAGGATGCTGTCGCCCTGGCGGGCGCCGAGCTGGGTCAGGATCCGCTCGTACTTGGCGATCTGGGCGGCCTCCAGCGGCTTGCTTTCCTCGCCTTCGTAGAGGGCCGAAGAATAGGTCATCGAGGGATCGAGCCACAGGCCGTAGAAGTCGTTGCCCAGGTCGTAATGGGCATGGATGTTCTTCTTCGATCCCTCGCGGGTGTTCTCGTGCCGGCGGTGCAGGAACCTCAGCAACAGCCCGTGGAGGAAGTTGGTCCGCGTGATCTTGCCGAGTTCCTTCTCGTTGGCGAGAAGCAGGTGGATCAGGCTCGGCAGGTCGGGAGAATCGCAGAAACCTTCCATGTAGCCTTCGGCGAAGCCCATGTCGCCGTCGAGCAGGATCTTGCGGAAGAGGCGCCAGTCCTTGACGTCGATCTCGGCCCGGAGCGCCGCATCGGGCTGGCCGAAGACGCGCACCTTTCCATCGGGGAGTCTTGCCGTCAGCCGTCCAATGGACAGGCGTTCGAGGGATTTCAGAACAAACCGGGCGGCGAAAGTCATGCGATCCGTTATGAAGTCAGCGGGTCACGAGCTCCGGTGGCGGTGCTGGCTTGCGATAAAATCTCGCGCGCTTCCGCCACAGATGCAAGGCCTGCCAGTGAATCCGGAACACGACCGCCAGGGTCATGGTGGGGTTGCCCAGGAAACGCCGCAGCACTGAGCGGTCGCCCAGCGCTTCGCGGCGGCCGCCGACCGAGGTGGCGAGCATCAGCCCCTGGGTATCGTGATAGTTTACGTCGACATGGGCCCGCTCCTCGTCGAGGCGGAACCGGAAGCGGTAGCCGCCCTCGATCGGCAGGAAGGGCGAGACGTGGAAAACCTTGCGGCCCTCGAACCACTCCTCCGGTCCGATCGCCCCGCGGTCGTCCCGATGCACGAGATAACAGTGGCTCTCGCCGAACGTGTTGTTGACCTCGCAGAGCACGGTCCGCAGAGCGCCGGCACGGTCGTGGCAGAACCAGAAGCTCACCGGATTGAACACGTAGCCCAGCATGCGCGGCATGGTCATCAGCATGACCTCGCCGTCGCAAAGCTCCGCAAGGTCATGCTGCTTCAGGATGCCACGAAGCCAGAGCCTCAGGTCCGATCCGTCACGTGCGCCATGGTCGGCGCGTCGGAAGGAGACGAGGCCACGCCGGTCGAGCTTGAGCCAGCGGCCTGCAGCACTTTCCAGGGCATCGAGCCTGAGACAGAGATAGCCTACCTTGTAGCGGAACGCGTTCTCGCGCGGCCTCAGCCGGCGATGCACGACCGTGGCGTCGACGATCGAATGGGCAGAGACGCCCGTCACGTCGCCTCCGGTGCCACACGCGCCGCTACCGGGATCGGCAGAGGCGGGATGGCCGGTCGCTCGGCCACGACCCGTGGCGGATCGCCGATCCGGCGATGCTCGTCCGGACGGGCCCACGGGCGCTGCACGCCGAGCTGCTCGGCGACGTCGAGGCCGGCCGACAGCGCATCCTCGTGGAAGCCGTAGCCGCAATAGCTGCCGCAGAAATAGGTGTCGCGCACGCCCTGGAGGCGATGCAGGTCGCGCTGCGCCCGAATGGCGGCGGCGTCGTACATCGGATGCTCGAAGGAAAAGCGGGCGTGCGCGGCCGCTGGCGCCGGCGCGCGGCCCGGATTGACCGACACGAACAGCGGCGTGCTGTCGGGCAGGTTCTGCAGGCGGTTCATCCAGTAGGTCACGCTCACGTTGCTGTCGCGGCTGCTGCTGTCGGCGACGTAGTTCCAGCTGGCCCAGGCGCCACGCCGGCGAGGCATCAGGCTCTCGTCGCCGTGCAGCCAGACCTCGTTGGTGGAGTAGGCGAAGCGACCGAGAAGGCTGCGCTCCTGCTCGTCGGCATCGGTGAGGAGGGCGAGCGCCTGGTCGGCGTGGCAGGCCAGCACAATGCGGTCGAAACGGTCCCAGTGACCGCCCGCGTCCCGCACTTCGACACCTGCGGGTGTACGGCGCACGGCGCTGGCGGGCGTGGAGAGACGGGCGCGCGCGCGCAGCGGCGCCACGATGCGCTCGACATAGGAGCGGCTGCCGCCGCTCACCGTGCGCCACTGCAACTGCGGTCCGATGGTGAGCAGGCCATGGTTGTTGAAGAAGCGCACGAAGGTCTGCGCCGGATAGTCGAGCATCTGTCCGAGGGGCGTGGACCAGATGCACGAGGCCATCGGCAGCAGATAGCGGTCCCGAAAGGTCTTGCCGAAGCCGGCATCGGCGACGAAATCACCGATCGTGAAGTCGAGATCCTCGGACTTGTCCAACAGCTGCGGCGCCAGGCGGTTGAAGCGCAGGATGTCGTGCGTCATGCGCAGGAACGAGGGGCGCGCGATGTTGCGCCGTTGTGCGAAGTAGCCGGCGAAGGAGCTGCCGTACTCGAACCGGCCCTCGTCCAGGCTGACGGCGAAGGACATGTCGGAATCTTCGGTCGGCACGCCCAGGTGATCGAACAGGGCGACGAGGTTCGGATAGTTGCGCTCGTTGAAGACGATGAAGCCGACATCGACCGGCACGCGCCCCGCTTGCGTCGGCGCTTCGACGGTGCAGGAGTGTCCGCCGAAGCGGTTCTCGCGCTCGTAGACGACCACGTCGTGGCGACGACTGAGGAGCCAGGCGGCTCCAAGGCCGGATACACCGGCGCCGATGACGGCAATTTTCATTGTTCGCAGACTCCCCTCGGTACTTCTACGCTGATTTCTTGAGGCTTTGGAAGGCAGCCAGTGCGCGGTCCCGGGCCGCACCATGCTCGACGATGCGTTCGGGATAGACGGAAGCGGCCGGAGGTTTCGAAGCGCTCCAGGGGCTGTGGATGACCGCGTCAGGCAGGCCGGCGAGTTCGGGGACCCAGCGACGGACATACTCGCCCTTCGGGTCGAACTTCGCGCCCTGGAGCACCGGATTGAAAACGCGGAAGTAGGGCGCGGCATCGGCGCCGCAGCCCGCGACCCATTGCCAGCCAGTGACGTTGTTCGCCGGATCGGCGTCGACCAGCGTGTCCCAGAACCATCGCTCTCCCTGGCGCCAGTCGATCAGCAGGTCCTTGGTGAGGAAGGAGGCCACGATCATGCGCACGCGATTGTGCATCCAGCCGGTGGTCCACAATTCGCGCATGCCCGCATCGACGATCGGATAGCCGGTGCGCCCGCGCCGCCAGGCCTCGAGAATTTCGTCGGAATCCGCCCAGGGAAACGCGTCGAACTCCGGCCGGAAGTTGCGCTGTGCAAGGTCGCCGTTATGGAACAGGAGGCTGTAGGCGAACTCGCGCCAACCCACTTCGGAGAGGAATTTTTCTGCGGCCGCCGACGCGCCGCGGTTGGTCGCCGCCCGCCAGACCTGCCGGGGGCTGATCTCGCCGAAGGCAAGATGGGGAGAGAGGCGAGAAGTCCCCTCGACCGCCGGAAGATCGCGGGCATGGCGATAGTCTTCCAGTGCCTCGTCGAGGAAATGGCTGAGCCGATCCTTCGCCCCTTTCTCGCCTGGCGACCACGCGGTGCGCAGGCCGCCCGCCCAGTCGGGATTGGTCGGCAGAAGCCGCCAGTCGTCGAGCGCATCGCTCGCGGGCCCTGTCTTCGGTGCGGGCAAGGCCTTCGGCGCGGGGAGCGGATCGCCCGGTGAGGCGTGCGCGCGGCAGGCCCGCCAGAAGGGAGTGAACACCTTGAAGGGGGCGCCGCTCTGGTTCTTGATCTCCCAGGGCTCGAACAGAAGGTTCGCCTTGAAGCTCTCCGCTCTCAGGCCGCGCTCGTTCAGCGACTTCTTCAGACGTGCATCACGATTGCGCGAACCCTCGTCGTAAACACGGTTCCAGAAAATCGCTTCGGCGCCGCATTCCGCCGCGAGTTCGGGCAGTACGCGTTCGGCCGGCCCACGGCGCAGAGTCAGGCGCGAGCCGAGCTTGCGAAGCGAAGCGTCGAGTGAGCTCAGGCTGTGATGCAGCCACCAGCGCGAGGCGCCGCCGAGAGGCCGCACGCCCTCCGTCTGGTCGTCCAGAACGAAGACCGGCACCACGGGAAGGCCCGCGCGCAGGCTTTCGACCAGCGCGGGATTGTCCGAAAGGCGGAGGTCATTGCGAAACCAGACGATCGAAACCGACATATTCCGGCATACGCAGGCCGCCGCCGGACGGATGATCGGATCAGGATCGCGGGCAGTTCGGTGCCGGCCGCATCTCCAGCTTCTGCAGGTCGGCCGTCACGGTCACCAGGCCGGTATCGACGGTCAGCCGGTCGAGAACGCCGTTCTCGAAGACCTGCGCGGTCACCGAGAACATGGGACGCTGTGCCTGCTGGCGACCGCGCGTGAAGCTCATGAACACCGGCCAGGACTTTCCCTTGGGCGTGGCCACGGGTTTGTCCGTCGGGCGCGCCGAGCGCAGGCGCTCGTCTTCGAGTTGGGTCACATCGATCAGGAAGACGTCGCCCATCACCTCGGGATCGAAACTGAGCGCCGGGAAGGCCTTCGCCTCGGCGCGCAGCCGTTCGATCAGGTGATCGACCGCGGCGACGGGCAGGAGGGTGGATTGGGGGAGAGCGAACTGGGCGGGCGGGATGCCGGCCTGCACGATCTCGGTCCGCAATTCGCCGCCCGACTTCTGTACGCGCCCCTTGGTCTCGCGCGTATTGCCGTTCTGAATCTGCACGGTGCGATAGCGAAGGGTGTTGCCGCTGCGGGTCTCCTCGGCATCGAGCTTGGAGGACAGGGACATTTTCCACGAGGCTGTCAGGGCGATCTCGGACGCGATGTCGCGCTTCAGATGCCAACCTCCGCAATCCTGCGAGAGGTCCTGGACCGCCGTGCCGATCCGCGGCGCATTGGCGGCAGCGCCGAGCCTCAACACATACTCCGCGCGATGGGGCTGCATTTGCGCGTAGGCGAATTGCGGCCCGCACAGGAGCGCGGCGACGGCGAGACACACGAGGCGATGCATCGAGTCACCTTGCGCACCGGCTTGCACCCGGTCAATCGTGCTTCGCATGAAATTGCGAGAGATCGTGGCCGGATTCAGGCAGGTGCATGTGCCATGAACAGGCTCGGGTTCGTCTGCGCGGGCGAGCCGCTCGAGGCGCTGCCGATGGGCGCCTTGTATTGGCCGGCAGAGCAGCTGCTGGCGGTGGCCGATCTTCATCTCGAGAAGGGCTCCTCCTATGCCGTCAACGCGCGCAAGCTGTTGCCGCGCTACGACACGCGGCAAACGCTGGGTGCGCTCGCGGAGCTGATCGAGACCGTGCAGCCGCGCACGGTCGTTTGCCTGGGCGACTCGTTTCACGACCGTGCCGCGATCGAGCGGATGCCGGAGGCGGAGCGGATCGAGATCGGGCGACTGACCTCGCGGACGCGCTTCGTCTGGATCGCCGGCAACCACGATCCAGCGCCGCCGCCTGAAGGCTGGGGCGAAGTTGCCGAAGAAATCGTCGCGGGACCTTTGGTGTTCAGGCATGAGGCTCTGTTCGGACCTGCCGATGGCGAGGTGTCTGGTCACTATCATCCCGTGGCGGCCCTCACGGTGCGAGGGCGCGGGCTGAGGCGGCGCTGCTTCCTGACCGACGGAAGGCGTCTCATCCTCCCGGCCTTCGGCGCCTATGCCGGCGGTCTCAACGCGCTCGATCCGGCGATCGCCCAGCTCTTCCCCGACGACTACGACGCGTTGGTCGTCGGAAAGGACGCCGTGCGCCGCCTGTCGTGGCGGCAGTTGAGGCCAGACGCGTCTCCGGCAGCGATGAAGTGGCAGAGACGGGCGACCGACCGCTGACTTGTCGGGCATCATGAATTGTCGATGGAGCTGGCGCACGATGGGGGCGCTTGGCCTATCCCGCATGAAACCGACGAAACAAAGCCGGTCGCTCCAGCAATCCGCAAGAAACTCAGCCCAAGGACACTGATGCCATCCAAGGTGGCACGAGGATCCCGGTGAGCTTCGCCTCGATCGCCGCCAGGACCGGGCCAGCCGGTCTCAGCAGGGGAGGGGCAGCATCATGGCAACCATCAAGGGAAAGAATTTCGACGACGAACTGCTCGGCACGAACGCCGACGACTTCCTTTATGGCTACGGGAATGATGACTGGCTGACCGGAGGATCGGGAAATGACGTCCTGATCGGCGGCCTGGGTGCCGACACCATGTTGGGCGGCCAGGGTAACGACATCTACTACGTGGACGATGCCGGGGATCAGGTGATGGAACTGGCGGGCGAAGGCCTGGACACCGTCAGGAGCACGATCGGCTACGTGCTGGGGGCCGATGTCGAGAACCTGACCCTCCAGGGCAGCGCGAACCTCGATGGGACGGGCAATGACCTGGACAACATGCTCACCGGCAACAGCGGCTCCAACGTGCTGGACGGCGGGCTGGGCGACGACACGCTGAACGGCCGTGCAGGCGCCGATACGCTGATCGGCGGCGACGGCGACGATACCTACGTCGTCGACCAGACGGACGACATCGTGGTCGAGGCGGCAGGCGAGGGGACGGACAGGGTGATCTCCGGGGTGTCGTACGTACTTGGGGCTGATGTCGAGAAGCTGAGCCTGCGGGGCAGCGCGAACCTCGATGGGACAGGCAATGTCCTGAACAACATCCTCGCCGGCAACAGCGGGTCCAACGTGCTGGATGGCGGTCTGGGCAATGACACGTTGAACGGCCGGGCGGGGGCCGACACGCTGATCGGCGGCGACGGCAACGACACCTACGTCGTCGACCAGACGGACGACGTCGTCGTCGAGGCAGCAGGCGAAGGTACCGATACGGTGGTCTCGACCGTGACGTACGTGCTGGGGGCGGAAATCGAGAACCTGAGCCTGCGGGGCAGTGCGAACCTCAGTGGGACAGGCAATGACCTGAACAACATCCTCGCCGGCAACGGCGGGTCCAACGTGCTGGCCGGCGGGCTGGGCAATGACACGCTGAACGGGCGGGCGGGGGCCGACACGCTGATCGGCGGCGACGGCGACGATACCTACGTCGTCGACCAGTTGGACGACGTCGTCGTCGAGGCTGCGGGCGAGGGCACGGACAAGGTGATCTCGATGGTGACGTACGCGCTGGGGGCAGAGGTCGAGAATCTGAGCCTGTGGGGTATCGTCAACCTGAACGGGACCGGCAACGGGTTCAACAACGAGCTGGTCGGCAATTTAGGCGGCAATCTTCTGGATGCCGGCGCGGGCAACGATTCTCTGTACGGCGGGCTGGGCGCCGACACACTGATGGGCGGCGAAGGGGACGACTATTTGCAGGGCGAGCACGGTGCCGACACCCTGATCGGCGGGATTGGGGACGACGTCTACGTCGTGGAGGACGGGGACGACCTGGTGATCGAGAATATAGGCGAAGGAATTGACACGGTGGTGTCCTGGGTATCGTTCAGCCTCGAGGCCGACGATGAGATCGAGGCCCTCACGCTTGTGGGCGAAGGCAACAACGACGGTATCGGCAACGGGCTCGCAAACCTGCTCACCGGCAACGTCGGGAACAACGTGCTCGACGGCGGCGCGGGGGCCGACACGATGGCCGGCGGTTCGGGCAACGATACCACCAGGTCGACAACATCGGCGATGCCGTCATCGAGGACGCCAGCGCCGGCCAGGACACGGTGCTGGCATCGATCAACTATACGCTGGGTGCCAACGTCGAGAACCTGACCCTTACCGGCAACGATCTCCTGAGGGGTGTCGGCAATGGCCTCGACAATATTCTGACGGGCAACGGCCGAAGCAATGTGCTCGATGGCGACGCAGGCGCCGACACGATGATCGGAGGCATCGGCCAGGACATCTACTATGTCGACAACGCCGGTGACGTGGTGGTCGAAGCGGTCGGAGAGGGTGTTGACGACGTGATCAGCACGATCAGCTACGCGCTGGCCGCCAATGTCGAGAACCTGGAGCTTCTGGGTGCCGAGAATCTCAGCGCAACGGGCAACTCGCTTCGCAATGAGCTGTTCGGCAACAGCGGCGCCAACATTCTCGACGGCGGCGGCGACAATGATACCTTGAACGGCCGGGCAGGCGCCGATACGATGATCGGTGGCGGCGGTGACGACAAATACTTCGTCGACGACGCAGGCGACCTGGTGGTGGAACTGGCCGCGGCCGGCATCGATACGGTCTCGAGCACGATCAGCTACATGCTGGACGACAATGTCGAGAAACTGACGCTTGCCGGCAGCGCCAACATCGACGCAACCGGCAACGGTCTGGCCAATGTCCTCGCCGGCAATGCCGGCGACAATGTGCTGGACGGCGGCGCGGGTGCGGACACGATGGCGGGCGGCACGGGCAACGATACCTACCATGTGGACAGCGCGTCCGATGTGGTGACGGAAGCCCTCGACGCCGGCATTGATCGGGTTGTCGCGTCGGTGAGCTATGCGCTGGGGGCCAATATCGAGAACCTGACACTGGCGGGCGTCGGCAGTCTCGACGCCACCGGTAACGGCTTCGACAATCTGCTGGTCGGCAATGTCGGGGACAACGTGCTCGACGGCGGCGCGGGCGCCGACACGATGACGGGCGGCGCCGGTGATGACACCTATCATGTCGACAGCGCCTCGGATGTCATATCGGAAAGCGTCGATGACGGAACGGACACCGTCGTTGCGACCATCAGCTACGCATTGGGCAACAACGTCGAGAATTTGACGTTGTCCGGTCTTGCGGCCGTCTATGCTACCGGCAACGCACTCGCCAACACGCTGATCGGCACGACGAACAGCAACACGATGGACGGTGGCAGCGGGTCCGACACGATGGTGGGCGGTGCCGGTAACGACATCTACTACGTCGAAAACTCGTCGGATGCCGTCGTCGAACTGTCCGATGAGGGCTTCGACACGGTGTACAGCTCGGTGAGCTGGCACCTGGGCAATGCGGTCGAGCATCTGACCCTCACGGGCAATGGCAATATCAGCGCTGAGGGAAATACTCTCGGGAACATTCTGGCCGGCAATTCGGGAGCGAATCTTCTCGACGGTGGAGCGGGCGACGACACGCTGGATGGCGGCGCCGGGGGCGATCTCATGATCGGAGGAGCGGGCAACGACACCTTCTATGTCGAGCAGGCTCTGGACGTGGTCATGGAAGCGGCCGGCGAGGGGATCGATACGGTCTTCTCGTCGGTGAACTTCACGCTGGGGGAGAATGTCGAGAACCTGACGCTCGACGGCGGCACGACCGGAGGAGGCAACGCTCTCGACAACGTCATCACCGGCAACAATGGCACGAACTTCCTGAGCGGTGGCGCGGGCGACGATCTTCTGGACGGGCTTGCGGGGATCGACACGCTGAGCGGCGAAGCCGGCGCCGACACGTTGCTCGGCGGCAACGGCGCCGACACCCTGAATGGCGGGGCCGACAATGACAGGCTGAGCGGCGGTCTGGGCACGGACACGCTGACGGGCGGGTCCGGGGCCGACAGCTTCGTGTTCGACACCGCCTTCAGCGGGAACAATTCCGACACCATCACGGACTTCAACTCGATCGACGACACCATCGTCCTCGACAATGCGATATTCACCGGACTGTCGGACGGGACCCTGGCCGCGGCTGCCTTCCGGGTCGGAACCGCAGCACTCGATGCGGACGACAGGATCGTCTTCAACGGGACGACGGGTGGCCTGTTCTACGACGCCGATGGCAATGGCGCCGGCGCGGTGATCCAGTTCGCCACGGTGACGGCAACGGCGGCAGGCCTCTCCGCTGGGGACTTCCTCGTCGTCTGACGGATCGGGGAGGCCCCTGCGCCGTTACTCCGCGATGTAGAGGATCCGCAGATCCTCCTTCGGCACATAGTCGCGCACCGTGGCCTCGAAGCGCTGCGGGCCGGTGCGGCGCAGCGTCAGGTCGGTGCAGAGTGTCGTCACGCGCACGTCGCCCACGGTCCGGCCCTCGGCGGCGATCGGACCGCCCTGGAGGGTGAGATGGAACGTCCCGATGGCGCCGCCGCGCCAGTTGCGCGCCGTCTGGAGAATGTAGCCCAGCGTGTAGCCCATCAGGAGCGGCGCATCGGCGCCGGCCGGCCGCCTGGCTTCCTTCAACCGGCGGTCGGCGGCGCGGATTGACTGGTCGGTGGCGGCATCGATGCAGAAGGCACGAACTGGATCTTCGCCTCCTGAGCCGCCAATCTTGCCGTCCTCGATCACGATGAAGCGGCTGCCGATCACCGGCCGGTAGCTGTGTTCGACCACCGTGACTCCCGGCGCGAAGGTCTGCATCCAGTGGAAAGTGATGCGGACGCTCCACGGCAGCCGGAAACCCTCGCCGCCGTCCAGCGGTTCGAGGGCGCCGAGCGCCTGCAGCTTCTGGCGTACGGCGGCGTCGAGCGGCTTGTCCTCGGGCGAGGGAAAGATGCCCGGCTGCAGCACCAGCGTCGGTCCGCCGATCGCCTGCAGAGCCGCGGCGATGTCGCGCCCGTCGGGCAGCTGCGCCTTGATCTCGATCTCCGGCTTGATCTCGCGGCCGTCCGCCCAGACGCGGAAGCGCAGGAAATCGGGATCGGTCGGTGGCCGCATCGCAACGTTGTGGGCGCCGCTTTTCGTCGTCATCCCGGCCGGGGTGTCGCTCGGCACCTCGGGCATCGGGAAGGCGACGCGCAGCGTCACCGGCTGGCCGGTGTCGTTGCGCATCTCGTAGCGCACCTTCACCTCCGACGGCGACAGCGTGAGATCCTCGCGCTGCATGGTGATCGCGTCGGTCTTCACCAGCACGATCCCGCCGGCGGCGAGTTCGGACGACGAATCGTTGGCCATCGCTGAGCCGACGAAGGCGAGCGCCAACGCGAGCGCACGCGCGGCCAGTACGGGAAGCGAGACGCCCATGCTGTTACTTGGGCAGCTCGTACTTCAGCGTCACTTCGCCCAGGCCCTCGATCTTCCCGGTGGCGGTGCTGCCCGGCGGCACGAACTGGCAGGCGACCATGCTGCCCGTCGAGACGATCATCCCCTTCTTCAGGCGCTTGCCGTGGTCGCCCAGTTTGTTGGCGAGCCAGGCGAGCGCGTTGTAGCAATGGCCCAGCACGTCGCCGGAATGCCCCTCGCGTACGACCTTGCCGTCGAAGGAGACCGAGCCGTTCAGGTTGCCGAGGTCGAGCTTGGCCCAGTCCTTGTTGGGCTTGGCCAGCAGCGAGCCGCCGTTCCAGCCGGCGTCCATGATCAGCGGATTGACGGCGAGGCGGCTGTAGTCGGCACCGCGATCCTCGATCAGCTCGAAGCCGGCGCGGGCGCTGCCGACATACTGGGCGATCGAGTCCTTGTCGTAGGGCTTGCCCTTCCGTGCCGGCACGTCGGCATTCACCGTCAGGATGATCTCCAGTTCGGCGCCCAGCCGCGTCCAACGATCGGCGCGCACCGTGGCCTTGTGCTCGAACACACGCTTCTTGCGGATCGGTCCGTAGGCGGGCCCCTTGAGGCCGGTCTGCGCCAGGATCTGCGGCGAGGTCAGCGCGATCTTGTAGCCGACAAGCGGGCCCTGCTTGACCATCTGCTTCTTGAGGAAAGCGTCCTGGACCTTGTAGGCGAGCCGCTCGTCGTCGGTCGCGAACTGTTCGGGCCACCAGCCGACCACGGCGCGCGACTTGTCGACCTGATGCAGCCACGTGGCAACCTTGGCGACGCTGAACGTCATCGTTTCTTCCCCTTGCTTGATCTCTTCGTCCCCGCATAGTGCCATCCATGGCGGCGAAAGCGTTGCAAAATCTGGGGCCGGTGCGCAGCGGCGCGGTGGTGGGTGTCATCCTGGCGGGCGGCGAGGGACGGCGCATGGGGCCGGGCCCGCTGAAGCCGCTGCGGCCCCTGGCCGGCAAGCCGATGATCGCCCATGTGGTCGAGCGGTTGCGACCGCAGGTGATGGATCTGGTGATCGTGGCCAACGATCCCGACCCGGCCTTCAAGTCGCTCCACGTCCCCGTCGTCGCCGATGCGCCTGACATCCAGCGCGCCGCGCGGCGGGAGGGACGACGCCTCGGGCCGTTGGCCGGCATCCTGGCCGGGATGGAATGGGCGCTGAAGCATCACCCTCATTCTGGCTGGATCCTGACCGCGCCGGCCGACGTGCCGTTCCTGCCGCTCGACCTCACGGTGCGGCTGTGCGGTCTGATGCACGTGCCCGAGCCGGACGTCCTGATGGTGCGCCACGGCAAGCGGCGCGAGCATACGCTGGCGATCTGGTCGGTGAAGCTGGCGGCCGATCTCCGGAAGGCGATCCTCGACGAAGGGATGCGCCGGGTCGAGACCTTCGCCCAGCGCTATGCCTTCGAGGAACTCGTCTGGCCGGGCAATGCCGCGCCATTCCTCAACGTCAACACGCCCGCCGAGCTCAGCGAGGCGCTGGCTCGTCTGGAACCAGTTCGATCACGTTCCCGTCGATGACCACCTTGCCGGCATTCTCGAAGTTCACGGTGATGCGATGGCCGATCATCGACTGGATCTGACCCAGGCCCCAGTCCGGCTGGCTGGGGTGGCGCACGAAGTCGCCGGGGCTCAGGAGGCCGTTACCGGGTTTTCCGAACAAGTTTCCGTTATTCCCGCCTGTGGGTACGATGAAGCGCGTGTGACGCCTTCCGGCCTCAATCTGCAGTATAGACTGGGCGTCGTCATGTCATGGAGGACACAATGAACCATACCCGTATCGCCATCGCCTCGGCCCTAGCCGCCGCCCTCGTGCTGCCGGCCGCCACCAGCCAGGCGCAGGGCAACATGGAGAAGTGCTACGGCATCGCCAAGGCCGGCAAGAACGACTGCCAGACCGCCAAGTCGTCCTGCGCCGGCACGTCGAAGAAGGACGCGCAGGCTGACGCCTGGATTTCCGTCCCGAAGGGCGCCTGCGACAAGATCATCGGCGGCAAGCTCACGCCGAGCTGAGGATGCTCCCGGTCGCCGGCATCGGGCTGCGCTCGCCGCACCTCGCGGAGATCGCGCGCGACCGGCCGGCGACCGGCTTCCTCGAGGTCCACGCCGAGAACTATCTCGCGGCGTCTCCGGCAAGGCAGGCCGTCGAGAGGCTGCGGCAGGACTATGAACTTTCCATACATGCCGTGGGGCTTTCGCTGGGCTCCGCCGACGGTCTCGACGAGGTGCATCTCGATCGCGTCTCCGCGCTGATCGCTCGACTGCAGCCCGCGCTGGTTTCCGACCATCTCGCCTGGAGCGTTTCGGACGGCCGCTACTTCAACGACCTGCTGCCGCTGCCCTACACGGAGGAAGCGCTCCGGCTCGTCGCGCGCAACGTCGATCGCCTGCAGGAGAAAATCGGGCGGCAGGTGCTGGTCGAGAATCCGTCCTGTTATCTCGCCTTCAATCACTCGACCCTAACAGAACCCGAGTTCCTGTCGGAACTGGCGCGCCGCACCGGCTGCGGGCTGTTGCTGGACGCCAACAACATCGTGGTCACGGCGCACAATCTGCGGCTCGATCCGACGTCGTGGCTGAATGGTCTTCCAGCCGCGGCGATCGGCGAATACCATCTGGCCGGCCATGCGATGAACGAGGCCGACGGCGAGACGATCCTGATCGACGATCACGGCAGCCGCGTAAGCGATAATGTGTGGAGCCTGTTCCAGGAGATCGTGCGACGCCATGGGCCGCGTCCGACCCTGATCGAATGGGACACCGACCTCCCCGCCATCGGCGTGCTGCTCGACGAAGCGCGGCGGGCCGATGAAGCGCTCGACGCGAGGAAGGGGACCGATGCTCGCGCTGCGTGACCTGCAGGCGGCCTTCACAGCCCACCTGACGGGCGACGATCGCGCCGACCTCATGGGCGTGGTGTCGGGCGATACGATCCCGGCGGCGGCGCGGTTGCGGGTCCATCGTCATCACGTCCGGCACAGCCTGGCGACGGCACTGGCCAGTACCTTCCCGACGGTGCAGGCGATCGTTGGCGAGCAATTCTTCCAGGCCATGGCGGAGGCCTTTGTCCTGGGCGACCTGCCCAGCCAGCCCGTTCTGGCAGAGTATGGGGCAGGCTTTCCGGCCTTCATCGAAGGCTACGGTCCTGCGGCTTCCCTGCCGTACCTCGCTGACATGGCTCGGCTCGATTGGGCCTTGAACCTCGCATTTCACGAAACTGTGTCCGGGACGTTGGCGGCCGAGGACCTGGCGGACATGCCGCCCGAACGTCTGCTTGATTTGCGGCTGGCCCTCGCACCCGGCGCCACCTTGATCCGGTCGCCTTATCCGATCGACCGGATCTGGCATGCGTCGCGGCCGGGGGGATCGGCGGAATCGGTCGGATTGGACGGCGGGGCGGCGGCGGTCATCGTCCTGCGTCAAACGGACGATGCCGCTTTCGTCCTCCTGAGCCCTGCAGATGCCGAGCTAGTCATGACGCTGTGTGATGGCAGGACACTTGAGGAGGGGGCTCAGGCCGCCTTTCTGGTGGACGCCGCCTTCGACCTGACCACAACCTTCGCGCGTTTGCTTGCTTTGCAGGCATTTGCTGCGGTGCAGCATGGGGCGCGAAGCTCGGGCTGAAAAGCCCTTATATTTTGCAGATTTATGGCGGTTGCTGCACTGCACGGCTGATTCGGCTGCGAGATGCGAAACGTTCTTGCTCCGCAAAGGCCCATCCCTATACTCCGCGCGCTTTTGAGACGGGTCCATCGCCCCTTGATGGATCGCATGCGCTGCGAGTGGAGTTGCCGACGATGTCGATTACGTTGCCGCAGAATTATCGGCCGACAGAGCGTGAAGCGTTCATGAACCCGATGCAGCAGGAGTACTTCCGGCAGAAGTTGCTGAGGTGGAAGGGCGAGCTGATCGACGAATCGAATCAGACCCTGCAGAACATGCAGGAGGAAAGCCTGGCCCAGCCCGATCTCGCCGATCGTGCCACCGCCGAAACGGACCGTTCGCTCGAACTGCGTACCCGGGATCGCTTTCGCAAGCTGATCTCCAAGATCGACCAGGCGATGAAGTCGATCGAGGAAGGCACCTACGGCTATTGCGAGGAGACCGGCGAGCCGATCTCGCTGAAGCGTCTCGAGGCGCGCCCGATCGCGACCCTCTCGGTCGAGGCCCAGGAGCGACACGAGCGCATGGAGCGGACCCGCCGCGACGAAGGCGCCGACTGAGCGACGAAAAAAGGCCCGCATCGAGCGGGCCTTTTCTTTTGGGCGTCAGGCAGGCGCCGATCAGGCCCTGGCTTCCGCCTGCATCTCGTGGCGCTTGAGCGCGCGACCGGCCTTGCCGTCGCCCTGCTTGCCGTCACGCCACACGATGGAACCGTTGCACAGCACCGTGTCGATGCCCCTGGCCGGCGAAATCGGCTTCTCGAACGTCGCCGTGTCGATCACGGTCTCCGGATCGAAGATGCAGATGTCGGCGTAGAAGCCGGGCTTCACCTCGCCGCGCTTGGCCAGGTGGAAGCGTTGCGCCGAATAGGACGTCATGCGGCGGACCGCGTCCTCGAGCGGGAAGAGCTTGAGGTCGCGCGAATAGTGGCCGAGCACGCGCGGGAAGGTGCCCCACAGGCGTGGATGCGGATGGGCGTCGAACGGGATGCCGTCGGAGCCGATCATGGCGCCGGGATGGGCCATCGCGGCCTGCACGTCCTTCTCGTCCATCATGAAGTAGATGGCGCCGGCCGGCTGGATGCGGTCAGCGGCTTCCTTCATCGAGCAGCCCATCTCGTCGGCGATCTCCTTGAGGTCGCGACCGCTGAGGCCCGGCACCTTGTCGGACCAGGTGATCAGCACCTTGTCGGCGCGCTCCAGCATGTCGGAGCGCAGGATCGTCGAGCCGGCGACGTAGGGATATACGTCGAAGGCGATCTGCTGCTTCTTCATCGCTTCGTTGAAGTGCGGCAGCGTCTCCTTCATGCGGCCGAAGTTGGAGCGGCCCGAGCACTTGTGGTGAGAGACGATGATCTCGGCGCCGACGCGGCGGCCGATCTCGAAGGTCTCGTCCATCGCCTTCAGGATGTGATCGCCCTCGTCGCGCATGTGGGCGGTGTAGACGCCACCCCACTTGCCGAGCGGCGTGGCCACTTCGACGACCTCGTCGGTCGAGGCGTGGCTCGACACGGCATAGAACAGGCCGCTCGACATGCCGATGGCGCCCTGTTCGAGGCTCTGGTCGAGCAGCTCGCGCATCTGCTTGATCTCTGATGCTGTGGCAACCCGGTTGAGGTCGTCGCCCATCGAGTTGATGCGCAGCGTGCCGTGGCCGATCAGGAAGGCCCCGTTGATGGCGGGCCTGGCCGCGTCGACCTTGTCGGCGAACTCGGCGAAGCTGGAGGAGAGGTTCTCCTTCTTCTTGATGATCAGCGACATCCAGTGGCCGACGTCGGGCCGGACATAGGGCGCGGCCGAGACGCCGCAATTGCCGCAGACCACCGTCGTCACGCCCTGGCTGGCCTTCATGGCCATGCCGGGATTGTCGATCAGCGCCGTGTCGTCGTGCGTGTGCACGTCGATGAAGCCCGGCGCCACGACCTTGCCGGCGGCGTCGATTTCGTTGTCGCCCTTCAAGGTGCCCGGCGCCTCGACCGCCGCGATGCGATCGCCTTTAAGGGCGACGTCGGCGGCGAACAGCTTCCTGCCCGTGCCGTCGGCGACCTGGCCGTTGCGGATGACGATGTCGTAGTTGGCCATGGGGGAACTCCTGGACCGGAAACAGTTGAGATTTGACGCGGGACGGTCGCACTTGATGCAAGGATCCCTCGCTACGCTCGGGATGACAGCTGTTTGACTAAGCGCACTGCGCAAAACCCAACAATAGTGTCATCTCGAACGAAGTGAGGGATCCTTGGCTTTCCTTCAGGCCTCGTTGCGGCCCAGCCGCATGTCGAGGTCGAACGGGTAGAGCGGACGCTTTACGCGCTCGTACTTGAAGAGCTTGAGGTCCGAGGCGGTGCAGCCGTCGCCGTCGCACATCACGATGTGCTTGGCGATGGGCTCGAAGCCGGCACGGAAATGCTGGCGCGACTTGATCAGCACGTACTTCTTGCGGCGCGGATCGATGCCGCAATGGGTGAAGACGCCGAGGTCGTAGGGCTCGGCGCGCTTCTCCGACACGACGATTTGCATCTTGCCCGTGTCGAGGACGGCGGTGCGGCCCATGCGGACCGTGGTGCCGGTCGCCATCGGGCCGGTCACGATGAACTGGCCGTCGGTGATCGCCTTCACCTTGCCCGTCACCTTGAGCGGCTTGCCCTTCAGCCCCATGGCCGGCATGTCGATCTTGCCGCCCAGTTCGAGCGTCACTTCGGCGCCGACGCCCGCCTTGATCATCTGCTCGACGCAGGCGGGATCGCAGATCGGTCCGGCGCAGGCATCCTCGAGGTCCTGCTTCATGGCCTCCTCGATGACGCTCATCACGTCCTGGGTGCCGCCCGACGCGGTATTGTCGCCGTGGTCGGCCATGACGACGGGATAGTCGGTGTAGCCCTTGGCGCGGCCGACCTGGACCGACAGCGGCTCGGGATGGAACAGGAAGCCTTCGCGCTTCTCCCACGCCGTATCGAGGATCTTGTTGAGCAGGATCTCGCCCTCGGCGGTGCGCTTGTCGCAGACGATGACCGAGGAGAGGGCGAGGTGGGGGATGTCGGCCTGCGGGAAGCCGCCGAACACGGAGGCGTTCAGCACTTCGCCGGTATCCTCGGCCTGGTTGGCCATGCCCATCAGCGTCTTCATCGGCTCGCGCGAGGGCGTGTGGACCAGCGAGCTGCTCATGATCGGGCGGTTGCCCCAGACCATCTTCGGCTCGATCTCGCCGGCCAGGGTCCGGATCAGCGTCCGTCCGGCGCGGCGGGCCGTGTCGGCCATGTCGATATGGGGATAGGTGCGGTAGCCCGTCAGAATCGTGGCGCCGTTCACCATGGCGTCGGTCATCTGGGTATGGAAATCGAGCGCCACGGCGATCGGCACGTCGGGCGCGATCCTGCGGATGCGGTTCAGCAACTCGCCTTCGCCATCGTCATAGTGCTCGGCGACCATGGCGCCGTGCAAAGCGAGGAGGACGGCGTCGCAGCCCTTCTTCACCTCGTCGACGATGGCGGTGGTCATCTGCTCGTATGCCGCTTTGGTGACCAGGCCCGACGGATGGGCAGAGGCTGCCATGGGGACCGTGAATTCGGCACCGGCCTTGCGGGCCACCTCGATGAAGCCACCCAGTGAGGTATTGGTGCCTTCCGCTTCCTTGATGGCGTCGGGCCCGCTCAGGGCGCCAAGGCCGCCGCCTCGGGCGAACGACTCGATCGGGGTGGGCAGCGGCGAGAACGTATTGGTCTCGTGCATCATCATCGCGACTACGAACTTCTTGGCCAACAACCCCTCCATCCAGGACTTAAGTCTTTGAACACCCTACAGAAACCGCACACCTCGCGCGTTTGCTGAAGCAATGCAATCGGTGCATGGCTGCATCGCACTATTCTTGTGCGTTGCAAAAACAACACACCTGATCCCAGACATCAACGAACGCTAAATATGTGAATTCAGGGCTCTTTTTCGCTCTTGCATTCTCTTCGCAGGTGCACCATTCTTTGAGGGCAGCAAACGCTACCTCGGTAGCCTCTTTGTTTGCTGTATGCCCGTCTTGGGCGTTTCCTCCCTAAACTCGGGCCGTGCTTGTCACGGCCCCTTTTTTTGCCCAATCGGCTGATTGTCGGGGGCCTGCTGCGGTCCTATTCGGCCGCGAGGGGCCGGGGCCGCAGCGTTTCCCGGGCCTGCTGGCCCATTTCCTCCAGCAGGCCGGTGATCAGCCTGGCGAAGACGCCGGCGACCGGCAGCTTCTCGTGCCGCGCCTCGTCCATGTAGAGCGCCCGGTTGATCTCGATCTGGAGCGTGTGGCGCGCGAGCACTGGCCGGCCGTAGCGTTGCGTCGTGAAACCGCCGGCATAGGGCTGGTTGCGCAGCACGCGCAGCCCCCGTGCGCGAAACCAGCGCTCTGCCGCGGCCACGAGTTCGGGAGCGCAGGCCTCGCCGTGATTGTCGCCCAGGACGATGTCGACCCGCTGGTCCCGGTCGCGCGAGCCGAGGCTGGAGACCGAGGAGGGCATCGAATGGGCATCGATCAGCAGGGCCCCGCCGAACGAACTGTAGGTATTCTCGACCAGCAGGGAGAGCGTCTGGTGATAGGGGCGCCAGCAGGTTTCCAGGCGATGCTCGATCGTTTCCGCCGGCACGCGGCCGCGATAGATCGCCTCGCCGCTGGCCGCGACGCGGGGGATCATGCCCAAGCCCGCCGCCACACGCGTGGTGCGGTGGTTCAGGGGACGAGGCAGCGGCCCCTCGAACATCCCGGGATCCAGTTCGTAGGGCTCGCGGTTGGCATCGACATAGGAGCGCGGGAAGCGGGCGGCCAGGAACGGCATGCCGAGCGACGGGGCGGCGGCAAAAAGCTCATCGACGAAGGCATCTTCCGCTCGGCGGAGCGCGGCGAGGGAAACGGCCGCCTGCTCGAGAAAGGCTGCGGGATAGGTCGAGCCGCTATGCGGCGACGCGACGACCACGGGAACCGTCTGGTGGGCCGGCAGCCGGCAATCCAGCGCCTCGTGGTCGGGCAGGACCGGAAGAAAATCCATTCCTTGGTCATAGCGGGTGGAACGGGGCACGTCACCTTTCGCGCTCTTGCCAATCCGTTTCCCGCGATGTAGACGACCGCTCTTCCGCGCTACCGGATGGTTTCGACCCCGGCAGCAGCAGGTGATGGGCGCGTAGCTCAGCGGTAGAGCACTGTCTTGACATGGCAGTGGCCACAGGTTCGATCCCTGTCGCGCCCACCATCGCCCCTTCATTCCGGCAGCCCTTGATTGGAAGTCCCGACCGGGGCACCAGTATGGGCATGGCTGGAGTTCCGATGACCGATTTCTACTCGCTCTATTCCCATGAGTTCGTGCGCGTGGCGTGCTGCGTGCCGCGCACCCGCGTGGCCGATGCCGCCTACAATCTCGCCGAGACGCTGAAGCTCGCCGCGCAGGGCGACAAGGCGCGCGCCGCCGTCATGGTCTTCCCCGAACTCGGCTTGTCCTCCTATGCCATCGAGGACCTGTTGCTGCAGGACGCGCTGCTGGACGAGGTCGAGCGGTCGATCGCCAAGATCGTCGAGGCATCGCGCAAGCTCTTCCCGGTCCTGATCGTCGGCGCGCCGCTCCGGGTCTCGGGCCGCCTCTACAACACCGCCGTCGTCGTCCATCGCGGCAAGGTGCTGGGCGTGGTGCCGAAGACCTACCTGCCGAACTATCGCGAGTTCTACGAGAAGCGGCATTTCATCTCCGGCGCCAACGTGCTCGGCCACGAGGTCGAGCTGCTGGGCGAGACCGTGCCGTTCGGCACCGATCTCCTCTTCAAGGCAGCCGGCATCGATCTCACCTTCCATGTCGAGATCTGCGAGGACGTCTGGGTGGCGATCCCGCCGTCCAGCCACGCCGCGCTCGCGGGCGCCGAGCTGCTGGTGAACCTGTCGGCCAGCAACATCACCATCGGCAAGGCGGAGGCGCGGCGGCTGCTCTGCGGCAGCCAGTCGATGCGGGCGGTTGCGGCCTATGCCTATTCGGCGTCGGGGCCGGGCGAATCGACGACCGATCTCGCCTGGGACGGCCATGCCGCGATCTACGAGATCGGTGACCAGCTCGTCGAGTCCGCGCGCTTCGAGAAGGACTCGACGATGATCCAGGCCGACGTCGACCTCGGTCGCATCCGGCAGGAGCGCCTGCGCTACAACGGCTTCGCCGATTGCGCGCTGCAGGAGAAGGAGAGGGTCGAGCGCTTCCGGACGCTTTCCTTCGCGTTCGATCCGCCTAAGGAGAGCGTGGCGCTGGATCGCGCCATCGAGCGCTTTCCCTACGTGCCGTCCGATCCGGCCAAGCTGCGCGACAATTGCTACGAGGCCTACAACATCCAGGTCCAGGGACTGGCGCAGCGCCTGCAGTCGAGCCGCACCGAGAATGCCGTCATCGGCGTGTCGGGCGGCCTCGATTCCACGCATGCGCTGATCGTCATCTGCCGGGCGATGGATCGCCTCGGCCTCAGCCGCAAGAACGTCTTCGCCTACACGATGCCGGGCTTCGGCACGTCCGACAAAACCCACACCAATGCCTGGCGGCTGATGAAGGCGCTGGGCGTCACGGCGGCGGAGATCGACATCAAGCCGGCGGCGACGCAGATGCTGGCCGATATCGGCCATCCGTTCGGCCGCGGCGAGAAGGTCTACGACATCACCTTCGAGAACGTGCAGGCGGGCCTGCGCACGGACTACCTCTTCCGTCTCGCCAACCAGCAGCGCGGCATGGTGGTCGGAACCGGTGACCTCTCCGAACTCGGCCTCGGCTGGTGCACCTACGGCGTGGGCGATCACATGTCCCACTACAATCCCAACGGCTCGGTCTCCAAGACGCTGATCCAGCACCTGATCCGCGCCGAGACGGCCGAGATCCTGCACGACATCCTCAATACCGAGATCTCGCCCGAGCTCATTCCCGCCGGCGAGAAGGGCGTGGTGCAGGCGACCGAGAGTTTCGTCGGTCCCTATGCGCTGCAGGACTTCAACCTGTTCTACCTGACGCGCCTCGGCTACCGCCCGTCGAAGATCGCCTTCATGGCGTGGAACGCCTGGCACGACATCGGCAAGGGCGCGTGGCCCGCCAACATGGAAGAGGACACGCGGCGCGCCTATACGCTGGAGGAAATCCGCAAGTGGCTGGCGCTGTTCCTGCGGCGCTTCTTCACCAACCAGTTCAAGCGCTCGGCGGTGCCCAACGGGCCGAAGATTTCGTCCGGCGGATCGCTGTCACCACGGGGCGACTGGCGTGCGCCGTCCGACGGCAGCCCCGACATCTGGCTCGAGGAGATGAAGGCCATTCCCGAGACGAAGGCGAAGACCAGGAAGAAGTAGCCGGCTTCGGCGTCGCCGTCGTTTGCCTGTTCGGGCCAAAATGCTACCAAGGCCCGAAGGTGCAGCGTAGGGAGGATTCGATGCCGCTCGAGATCAAGAAGACGGTCCAGCAGATGGTCGACGAGGCCAACAGCCAGATCGAGACGTTGTCGCTGGCCGAAGCGATGAAGATCCACGGCCAGCCCGGCGTCACTTTCATCGACATCCGCGATATCCGCGAACTGTGGCGGGACGGCACGATCCCCGGCGCGATCAACGTGACGCGCGGCATGCTGGAGATGTGGATCGATCCCAAGAGCCCCTACGCCAAGGACTACTTCCAGACCGGCAACAAGTTCGTGTTCTTCTGCGCCGGCGCCTGGCGCTCGGCGCTGTCGACCAGGACCGCCCAGGACATGGGCCTGACCCCGGTGGCGCATTTCGAAGGTGGATTCGGCGCCTGGAAGAAGGCCGGCGGTCCGGTCGAGACGGTCGAGCCCAAGAAGTAAGTCGCGGCCGATGAGCCCCGACCAGCCTGTCGTTCCGCAGCCGGTCATCGACGACATCCCCGATTTTACGTCGATCCCGGCCCTGGTTGCGCGGCATGCGCGCAGCCATCCGGACAAGCCGGCGGTGAAATGCGACGGCGTGGTGCGGAACTGGGCCGAATTCGACGGGCGCATCAACCGGATCGCCCGTCGGCTGTCGGAGATGGGGCTTGGGCGGGGCGACAAGATCGCCATCCTTGCCGCCAATTCGATCGAATATCTCGAGACCTTCATGGGTGGCCTGCGCGCCGGCGTCTGCGTCGTGCCGTTGTCGACCATGGCGGCGGCGGACGCGCTCGAAAAGATGCTCGACGATTGCGACGCCAAGGTCCTGTTCCTGTCGGACCAGTACCGCGCGCTGGTCGAGCCCTACGAGGCGCGGCTGGGCAAGCTCGTCGAGGGCGGCCGCATCGCCTACGACTTCGTGCGGTCGCGTTGGCAGGATTTCGAGGCGTGGCTGGCGCCGGCGAGCGATGCGCCCTTCGCCACGGAGATCGAGCCGCTCGACGATTTCAACATCATCTACAGTTCCGGCACGACCGGTCTGCCCAAGGGCATCCTCCACTCGCACGCCCTGCGCAGCCAGCTGCCCATCCGGTTCCCGGCCTTCGACTACGGCCCCGACACGATCTCGCTGGTGTCGACACCGCTCTATTCCAACACCACGCTGGTTGCGCTGCTGGCGACAGTCGGTGTCGGCGGCACGTCGATCCTGATGCGCAAGTCCGACGTCGTGAAGTTCCTGGAGCTGGCCCAGGCCGAGCGCGTCACTCACGCGATGCTGGTGCCGGTGCAATACCAGCGCATCCTGGCGCATCCCGATTTCGGCAGATACGACCTCGGCGCCTTCAAGACCAAGCTGTCGACCAGCGCACCGCTCCGGGCACAGGTGAAGGCCGATTGCGTCGCGCGCTGGCCCGGCCGCCTGATCGAGATCTACGGCCTGACCGAGGGTGGCGGAAGCTGCATGCTCGAGGCCAACCTGCATCCCGGCAAGCTCCATACGGTCGGCACGCCGGGTTTCGGCGTCGAGCTCCGGATACTGGACGAGCAGGGCAAGGAACTGCCGCAAGGCGAGGTCGGTGAGATCGCCGGCCGCGCCGAGATGATGATGAAGGGCTACTACAAGCAGGACGACAAGACGCGCGAACTGTTCTGGTACGACGAGAAGGGCCGCCTGTTCTTCAAGTCCGGCGACATGGGCAGGATCGACGAGGACGGGTTCCTGATCCTGCTCGATCGCAAGAAGGACATGATCATCTCCGGCGGCTTCAACGTCTATGCCGCCGACATCGAGGTCCTGCTGCTGAAGCATCCCGACGTGATCGATGCCGCGGTGATCGGCGTGCCGAGCGACCAGTGGGGCGAATCGCCGATGGCGCTGTGCGTGCGCCGCGACGCCGCTGCCCTGAGCGAAGAGGCGTTGCGCGAATGGGCGAACGGCCAGCTCAGCAAGACGCAGCGGCTCGTCGCCGTCGAATTCCGTGACTCGCTTCCGCGCAGCACCATCGGCAAGATCATGAAGCGCGAACTCCGGGCTCCCTACTGGGAAGGCCGGACGGCCAAGATTTGAGGATTACCATGACCGGACCAATGCTGCGTTCCGCCCATCTCTTCACGCTGACCCTGCAGGTCGACCCGAACTTCACCGACGTGGGCGAGACGCCCTACGGCCGGCGCCGCATCGCGACGGTCACGGGCGGCACGTTCGAGGGCGAGGAACTGCGCGGCACCGTCCTGCCGGCGCCGGCCGGCGACTGGCTGCTGCAGCGACGCGACGGCATCCTGATGCTGGACGTGCGCCTCACGCTGAAGACCGACGACGGCCATCTCGTGTACATGAGCTATCGCGGCATGCGGCACGGCCCGGCCTGGGTGCTCGAGCAGCTCAACAAGGGCGAGAAGGTCGATCCCAGCCAGTATTACTTCCGCGCCACGCCGTACTTCGAGACCGCATCGGAGAAGTACCGCTTCCTCAATCGCATCGTCTGCGTCTCGACCGGCCGCCGCGACCCCACCGGGCCGGTCTACGAGGTCTTCCAGATCCTCTGATGGTCGATCTCTCGACGCTCGCCTTGTTCGGCGTCGCGGCGCTGGCGCTCACCCTGACGCCGGGCCCCGACATGCTGCTGATCGCCTCGCGCAGTGCGAGCCAGGGCAAGGCGGCGGGCTTCGCGACCCTGGCTGGCATCCAGGTCGGCACCTATTGCCACGCGCTGGCGGCGGCGTTCGGCCTGTCGCAGCTCTTCCTGATCGTGCCCGTCGCCTACGACGTCGTGCGCTATGCCGGTGCGGCCTATCTTCTCTATCTCGCCTGGAAGACGGTGCGATCCGGCGCCGTGACGGCTGCACCCGAGGCCGGCGCGACCCGTCACGCCATCGGCACCATGTTCCGACAGGGGCTGCTGACCAATATCCTGAACCCGAAGATGGCCCTGTTCGTGCTGGCGCTGTTCCCGCAGTTCGTCCAGCCGGAAGCGGGCTCGGTCGCGCTGCAGATCATGGTGCTGGCGACAATGCTCAACGCAATTGGCCTGGTGGTGAACGGCGCCGTCATCCTGGGCGCCAGCCGCCTCGGCCGCGTCTTCGCGAGCCGGGGCCGCTTCCGCCGCCTGCCGCAATACTTCCTCGGCGCCGTCTTCGCCGGCCTGGCGACGAGACTGGCGTTCGACTCGAGGCGCTGACTATCAACGGGGCGCGTAACTGCCTCGACCTGCTTCGTCCTATCCTTTGGGTGCCGCGATCCTCTCCAGCACCGGCAGGATGTACTCGCGGAACCTGGCCGGGTTCTCGCTCATCGGGAAATGGCCTAGCTCCTTCATGACCTGCACATGGGCGCCGGAGATCTGCGCCGCCGTCCGCAGCGTGTCCTCGGCGGTGCAGGAGAAGTCGTACTCGCCGGTCAGCAGGTAGAGCGGGCAGACGCCGGTATCGATCGACTTCACCTTCTCGCGCAGGTCACCGTCGACGCGATAAAAATAGAGATCGCCTTTGAAGATGCCGGGCCCGCCCTGCATGTACATCCACAGCGTCTCGTGGCGGCTGACCGGCGGGCTCTGCGGTGCGATCAGGCCGGAGATCAGCGCCGCGCACACCTCGCCGCCATGGACGTCCGGACGATGCAGCCACGACGTGTCGTACCAGGGCTGCTGGAAGTCGGCGGCCTCCAGGGCCACCAGCGCACGGAACTCGGCGGCATGGGCGATCGCGAGATTGAGCACGATGCGGCCGCCGATCGAGCAGCCCATCACCACCGGCCTGTCGAGTTCCATGGCCTGGCAGAAGGCCCGGATGGCGGCGGTGTAGGAGGCTGTCGTCAGCCGGTATTCGGTCGTCTCCCAACCGGTGGGCGGCGTCGACTTGCCGTGCCAGGGCATGTCGAAGGCCAGCACGCGGTAGCGGCGGGTGATTTCCGGGTCGGCCAGCAGGTGGCGGAACTGGCGGTTGTCGGCGCCGGCCGTGTGCAGGCAGACGAGGGGAATGCCTTGTCCCGCTTCCTCGAAATAGATGCGATGCGGCGTGCCGTCGATGTCGAGCCGCACGTAGCGGCCGACCATGGGATCGAGAACGGGCGCCATTTCAGTTGGCCTCCGGCAGCCGGCGAGGCAGCGCCAGCAGGTCCTTGAAATATTGCAGGTTCTGCAGAAGGGGACGCAGGTCGCCTTCCATTGAGGCGGCGCCCCGCTTGGTGAGCGCGAACAGGTCGTGCCAGCCCGGCTCGGGCATGCTGCGCCAGTGATGCCGCCAGGCCTCGTCGCTGCCGCGTATCGTGAAGACCGTCGACCTCATCAGCCGCGGTCCGCGGTCGAGGGTGGCGAGGGAGCCGTCCTTCAGCGTGAGGTGGAAGGGCTCGCTGCCGATGTCGACCCGGCACTCGACGCTCAGCCAGCGGCCACGTCTCAGGAGATCGGTATCGTCGGCGAGGAGTTTGGGCAGTTTCGCGAAGCAATCCGCAGGTGTCATTCCTGCAGTATGTACTCGATCGTCGATCCGTCGGAAGCCTTGAAAGCGGACTTCACCCAGCGGCCGCGGTCGTCGAACCACTGATCCATCTGGACGTCGCCGGTATAGGTGTAGCGGGTCGCCTCCAGGGTGCCGTTCGCGGTCTTGATCGTCTCGCGGCCCCGAGGCGTGATCTGGACCTTGGCCAGGGCGCCGTTCTGGGAGTTGAGCATCGCCGACTGCTTGACCTGATTCAGGTTCCAGTGGGTCGAGGGAAGGGTGCTCGACGGCAGCGTGGCCTGGTTCGGGGTTCCCTGCTGGAAGCCGACGTCGCTCGCCGTCATCTTGGGCGCGCCGCTGCCTTCGCGCACCACCGCCAGACCCGTGGCGTCATTCCGGGCTTTCATCCCGAACTTGGTGCCGTTGTCGTCGGTCTGGGTCGCGATGGATTCGAACGTGTTGCCGTTCCAGACTTCCTGACCGCGATGCATGTAGCGGTACATCGTGAGGCCGAGCGCCTTGACCGCGAAGTCGATCGAGGTCGTCACGGTGCGCTTGTCGCCGTTCTGCTGGAAGGTGAGCGTGTGCGTGCCGATGCGCTCGCCGTTGCGGAATGCGGCGAAAACATGGCTAGGACCGTAGGGAAAGTCGGCGGTGGCCTGGGCGGCGGCCGAGCCGCAGCCCATGAGCATCAGTGCAAGGATCAGTCGGCGTTTCATCGGTGGCTCCTGGTCCTTATACGCACCGGGCGGCCGCCGGATCCCTCTCAAACGACCCGATCGGCCTTGAGCCTGGCGATAACGGCCTCATCATACCCCAGTTCCTGCAAAATTTGTTCCGTGTGCTCGCCGAGTTGGGGGGCCCGGCGGCGGATGGTGAGGGGCGTGCGGGAGAGCTTCACGGGTTCCTGCAGCACCGGCACCGGCATCTTGGCCCCGGGATACTCCATCGAGTGGAAGAACTTCGCTTCCTGGACGTGCTTGTCGTCCAGCGCCTGCTGAGGCGTATAGACCGGGCCGGCAGGAATGCGGTTGGCCTCCAGCGCGGCCAGCGCCTCGGCGACGGTTCGGGTGTCGCACCACTTCTGCATGATGGCCGAGAGGGTCTCGCCATTGTCGCCGCGGGCAAGGTCGTCCTTGAAGCGCGGATCGGCCGCCAGCGTGTCGTCGCCCATCAGCTTGCACCAGCGCACGAACAGCGGCTGGCCGATGGTCATGGCGTAGATCCAGCCGTCCTTGCACTTGAAGGTGTCGGACGGGCCGGCGGTGAAGCCGCGGTTGAGCGTGGCCACGCGGTTGAGATTGAGCATCGCCTGCTCGATCAGGTGGCTGTTGGTGATGTTGATGGCCGTGCGGAGCAGCGCGGTCTCGACTTTCTGCCCTTTGCCGCTCTTGGCGCGGTCCATGAGGGCGGCCAGCACGCCTACCGTGTTGAGCAGGGCGGTGCCGAAATCGACGACGGGTGCGTTGATGCGGGTCGGCGTCTCGCCGTCGCCGGAGAGGTGCATGGCGCCGGACATCGCCTGGCCGATCGTGTCGAAGCCGACGCGGGTCTTGTAGGGGCCCTCCGAGCCGAAGGTCGAGGTGGTGGCGAGGATGATGCGCGGATTGATGGCCGAGATGGTCTCGTAGTCGATGCCCATCTTCTGCAGGTCTTCGTAGGGCAGGTTGGCGATGACGATGTCGGACGTCGCGACCAGCTTCTTCACGATCTCCCGGCCCTCGGGCTTCATCGGATTGAGGGTGAGGCCGAGCTTGTTCCGTCCCATCTGCAGGAACATGGCGCCATCGCCGCCCTCGACGACCGGGGTCACCCAGCGGTCCTCGCTGCCCTCGAGCTTCTCGATCCGGATCACCTCGGCGCCCAGGTCGGCCAGCATCGTGCCGCAGAACGGACCGGCGATGTAGCGGCCGAAATCGAGTACGCGGATTCCTTCGAGAACGCCTGACATGTGACCTTGTCCTCCCTCGCGCCGGGCACGGATGGGCCGGCTGCAACGGAGCATTAGCAGAGGTCGCCCGGCCGTTCTATTCGCCTCGGCCGCCTGGCGTCTCGGCCGCCTGGGGCCCGGCCGCGGGCGCTCAGTCGAAGAAGGTGTTGGGCTTCAGGAAGACCGCGAGCATCAGGCAGCCCTCGTCGGTCCAGGCGTCGTGGCGGCTTCCCGCCCGCCGCCAGACATAGTTGCCGGCCCGGCAGACGCCGGCGTGATCGGCGAACGATCCTTCGAGCACATAGGTCTGTTCGATCGCGACATGCTCGTGCGCCGGGAGGCGGGCGCCCGGCGCCCAGCGCATCAGCACCGTCGAGAGGCCGCTTTCCTTCTGCTCCATCAGGATCTTCCAATCGACCCCGGGAAAGCGCGTCGGCTGCCACGGCATGTCCCCGACGTCGACATAGGTCGAGTCAGGGACCACGCCCGCCAGTGTCTCGGCGTTCAAGCGGCCACCTTGCGGCGCGCAGCCTTCAGCGTGCCGCCGCGCATGAGGTGGCCGGGCAGGGGACGGCCGACGATCTCCTCGGCAAGCTTCGCGACGTCGATCAGGCGCTCGATGTCGAGGCCGGTCTCGACACCCATCTCCTCGCACATGAAGGCGAAGTCCTCGGTGCAGATGTTGCCGGCCGCGCCGTCGGTCGCGGCGAAGGGACAGCCGCCGAGCCCGGCGACCGACGCATCGAACTTCGTGACGCCCATGCGCAGCCCGGCATAGGCCGCCGCCGCGCCAGTGCCGCGCGTGTCATGGAGGTGGAGCGAGATCTCGAGATCGGGCCACTTCGAGCGCACCGCGCCGACCAGCCGTTCGACGGAGGCCGGGGTCGCCCAGCCCATCGCGTCGGTGAGCTTGATGCCCTTCAGCTTGAAGCCCGCCAGCTCGGCCTCGTCGAGCGCCAGCTGGACGCGCTGCAGGATGAGGTCGGTCGAGAGTTCGCCTTCGTAGTTGCAGCCGAATGCGCCGAGGATGGTGCCCCATTCGACCGGCATGCCGCGGTCCTTGAAGGTCTTGAGCGACATGCGCTGCTCGACCATGGCGTCCGGGACCGACTTGCCGATGTTCTTGCG
>LNFM01011862.1_pt1 | contig 30817 bp, 27 predicted proteins | sample 596031 | NCBI WGS metagenome assembly LNFM01 (sample SAMN04254537, study PRJNA301005) | activated carbon metagenome | isolation source: dual media filters at the Ann Arbor, Michigan drinking water treatment plant | place: USA: Ann Arbor
GCAGCACTGGCTGGTGCGCGAGACCACGGGCCTGCTGCGCCGCACCTTCAGCCGCCTGGATGTCTCCAGCCGCAGCCTGTTCGCGCTGATCGAGCCGGGCTCCTGCTTCGCCGGCAGCTTCCTCGAACTGGCGCTGGCCTGCGACCGCAGCTACCACCTGGCCCTGCCCGACGACGAGGCCCAGGCCCCGAAGATCACCGTGGGCGAGACCAACTTCGACCTGTACCCGATGGTCACCGGCCAGAGCCGCCTTCAGCGTCGCTTCTATGACGAGGCGCCGGCGCTCGACGCGGTGCGGGCCAAGGCCGGCCAGCCGCTCGATGCCGACGCCGCCTTCGCGCTGGGCCTGGTCACCAGCAACCCCGACGACATCGACTGGGCCGACGAGACCCGCCTGGCCATCGAGGAGCGTGTCTCGATGAGCCCCGACGCGCTGACCGGCATGGAAGCCAACCTGCGCTTCAACGGCCCCGAGAACATGTTCACCCGCGTCTTCGGCCGCCTGACCGCCTGGCAGAACTGGATCTTCCAGCGGCCGAACGCGGTCGGCGAGAAGGGCGCGTTGAAGGTCTACGGCAAGGGCGACAAGGCCGCCTTCGACTGGAACAGAGTTTGATGGCCCACCCCCGTAGCGCCTGACGGCGCTCCCCCTCGAGGGGGCGCCGCCAGCGGCCCAGCGAAGCCGGTTCCGCGGCGGCCACTTGATCACACGCAGCACTGGAGCAAGAGACATGAGCACGATGGACTACAGCAAGAAGATCCCCAACAACGTCAACCTGAGCGAAGACCGCACGCTGCAGCGCGCGCTCGAGCAGTGGCAGCCCAACTTCCTGAGCTGGTGGGACGACATGGGCCCCGAGGGCAGCACCGGCAGCGAGGTCTACCTGCGCACCGCCGTCAGTGTCGACCCGCAGGGCTGGGCGCAGTTCGGCCACGTGAAGATGCGCGACTACCGCTGGGGCATCTTCCTGAATCCCGGCGACGCCGAGCGCAAGATCCACTTCGGCGACCACAAGGGCGAGAAGGCCTGGCAGGACGTGCCTGGCGAATACCGCGCCAACCTGCGCCGCATCATCGTGACGCAAGGCGACACCGAGCCTGCGAGCGTCGAGCAGCAACGCCACCTGGGCCTGACCGCGCCCAGCATGTACGACCTGCGCAACCTGTACCAGATCAACGTCGAGGAAGGCCGCCACCTGTGGGCCATGGTCTACCTGCTGCACAAGCACTTCGGCCGCGACGGCCGCGAGGAAGGCGAAGCGCTGCTCGAGCGCCGCAGCGGACAGGAAGACAACCCGCGCATCCTGCAGGCCTTCAACGAACAGACGCCCGACTGGCTGTCGTTCTTCATGTTCACCTACTTCACCGACCGCGACGGCAAGTTCCAGCTCTGCGCGCTGGCCGAGAGCAGCTTCGACCCGCTGGCCCGCACGACGAAGTTCATGCTGACCGAAGAAGCGCACCACATGTTCGTGGGCGAGTCGGGCGTCAGCCGCGTCATCAGCCGCACCTGCGCCGCGATGAACGAGCTGAAGACCGACGACCCGCAGAAGCTGCGCGCCGCCGGCGTGATCGACCTGCCGACCATCCAGCGCTACCTGAACTTCCACTTCAGCGTGACGATCGACCTCTTCGGCGCCGACGAGAGCAGCAACGCCGCCACCTTCTACAGCACCGGCCTGAAGGGCCGCTACGAAGAAGGCAAGCGCACCGACGACCACCAGCTGCGCGGCCAGACCTACCGGGTGCTGAACGTCGTGCCTGGTGCAAACGGCGGCCAGCTGGTCGAGAAGGAAGTGCCGATGCTCAACGCGCTGAACGAGGTGCTGCGCGACGACTACATCAAGGACAGCATCAGCGGCGTGGAGCGCTGGAACAAGGTCATCGAAAAGGCCGGCATCCCCTTCAGGCTGAAGACGCCGCACAAGGCCTTCCACCGCAACATCGGCTCGCTCAGCGGCGTGAAGGTGTCGCCGGAAGGCCAGGTGGTCAGCGAGATCGAATGGGCGCAGCGCCAGGACGAGTGGCTGCCCAGCGCCACCGACCGCGCCTACGTTCAGGGCCTGATGGGACGCGTCGTCGAGCCGGGCAAGTTCGCGAACTGGATCGCGCCGCCGGTGATGGGCATCAACCGGCAGCCGGTCGACTTCGAATACGTCCGGTTCAATTGACCCACCCCCGTAGCGCCTGACGGCGCTCCCCCTCAAGGGGGCGACGCCAGCGGCCCGGCAAAGCCGGTTCCGCGGCGTCCGCTTGATCGCTCGCCGCGCCAAGGCGCCGGCTCGATGCGACACTGCTGCCTCGCACTGGAGACTCCGCAATGGACATGGCCGTCACCGTCATCAAGCAGCATCTCATCGATCCCGAGATCTGCATCCGCTGCAACACCTGCGAGACCATGTGCCCGGTGGGCGCGATCACGCACGACTCGCGCAACTACGTGGTCGACGCCGAGAAGTGCAACTGGTGCAACGCCTGCATCTCGCCCTGCCCCACCGGCAGCATCGACAACTACCGCCAGGTGCTGCGCGCCAAGGCCTACAAGCTGGCCTGGGACAGCCTGCCGGCCGAGATGAGCCGCGATCAGCTGCTGGCCCTGGCCGGCGACGCGCCGGTGATGGACGCGCCGGAGGCAGCGGCCGCGCCCGAGGAGCCCGGCACCGGGCCCGCCTTCGACAGCGGCGCCTTCAACGCCACGCTGCCGCCCTGGTCGGCCGCGCACGCCTACACCAACCTCTACGGCCCCAAGGCCACCGAGAAGAGCATCACCGCCACCGTGGCAGGCAACGTGCGCGTGACCGAGGTCGGTCATGACTACGACACGCACCACGTCGTGCTCGACTTCGGCGCCCTGCCCTTCCCGGTGCTGGAAGGCCAGAGCATCGGCATCCTGCCGCCGGGGCTGGACGCCCACGGCCGCCCGCACCACGCGCGCCAGTACAGCATCGCCAGCCCGCGCAACGGCGAGCGGCCGGGCTACAACAACCTGTCGCTGACCATCAAGCGCGTGCTGGAAGACCACCAGGGCCAGCCGGTGCGCGGCGTGGCCAGCAACTACCTGTGCGACCTGCAGGTGGGCGACAAGGTCCAGGTCATCGGGCCCTTCGGCAGCAGCTTCCTGATGCCCAACCACCCGAAGAGCCACATCGTGATGATCTGCACCGGCACCGGATCGGCGCCGATGCGGGCGATGACCGAGTGGCGGCGCCGGCTGCGCAGCAGCGGGAAGTTCGAGAGCGGCAAGCTGATGCTGTTCTTCGGCGCGCGCAGCAAGGAAGAGCTGCCCTACTTCGGCCCGCTGCAGAACCTGCCCAAGGACTTCATCGACATTCAGCCGCACGCCGGGGCAGCCCAAGCGCTACGTGCAGGATGCCATGCGCGACCGCGCAGCCGACCTGGCGGCCATGCTGGCCGACCCCCACGCGCACTTCTACGTCTGCGGCCTGAAGGCCATGGAAGAAGGCGTGGTGCTGGCCCTGCACGACATCGCGCAGGGCGCCGGGCTGGACTGGAACACGACGGGTGCCGCGCTGAAGCGCGAGGGGCGCCTTCACCTGGAGACGTACTGATGGGCCACTCCCTCGACAAGGCCCCCGTGCTGGTGGTGGGCGCCGGCATCATGGGCATCGGCATCGTGCAGGTGGCGGCCCTGGCCGGCCACCCGGTGAAGGTGTTCGACACCCGTGAAGGCGCCGCGGCCGCTGCCATCGCCAAGCTGGGCGCCACGCTCGACGGCCTGGTAGCCAAGGGCCGGCTCGACGAGGCCGGCGCACGCGACGCGATGGCGCGCATCCAGCCCGTCGCCACGCTGGCCGAGGCGCACGACGTGCGGCTGGTGATCGAGGCCATCGTCGAGCAGCTCGACGCCAAGCGCGGCCTGTTCGCCGAGCTGGAAGGCATCGTCGCCGCCGACGCCGTGCTGGCCACCAACACCAGCTCGATCAGCGTCACGGCCATCGCCAACGGCCTGCAGCACCCGGGCCGGCTGGTGGGCATGCACTTCTTCAACCCGGTGCCGCTGATGAAGCTGGTGGGGCCTGCGCACCGACCCGGCCGTGGCCGAGGCCATCTTCGAGCTGAGCCGCGCCTGGGGCAAGACGCCCGTGCATGCGAAGAGCACGCCGGGCTTCATCGTCAACCGCATCGCGCGGCCCTACTACGCCGAGACCTTCGCACTGCTGCAGGAACAGGCGGCCACGCCGGCCGCGATCGACGCCTGCCTGCGCGGCGCCGGCTTCCGCATGGGCCCGTGCGAACTGATGGACATGATCGGCCACGACACCAACTTCTCGGTGACGAACTCGGTGTACGACGCCAACTTCAAGGACAAGCGCTACATGCCCTCGGTGCTGCAGGCCGAGATGGTGGCCGGCGGCCTGCTGGGCCGCAAGAGCGGGCGCGGCTTCTTCGAGTACCCGGCGCCCGCCGCGGCCGACGCGGCCGCGCCGCTGCCGACGCCCGCGCCGGGCCGCGTGATCACGGTGCACGGCCAGGGCGCCGTGGCCGACTTCCTGGAACAGGCGGTCAACGCCGCCATCGGCGAGGCCGGCCTGCACGCCACGCGCGACCCCGACAGCCCCTGGACCGGCCTGGCCATCGACGGCGCAGCCCTGGTGATGACCGACGGCCGCAGCGCGCAACGTCTGGCGGCCGAGCTCGGCCAGCGCGACGTCGCCGTGTTCGACCGCCTGGTGGCCCTGCCCTGCCCGCCCGGCACCGCGCTGGCCTTCGCCGTGGCGGCCGGCGCCAGGCCGGGCTGGTCGACGCAGGCCGCCGCCTGGCTGGCCGCCTTGGGTTTCACGCCGCAGGCCGTGGCCGACGCGCCGGGGCTGGTCGTGGCGCGCACGCTGGCCATGCTCATCAACGAAGCGGCCGATGCCGTGCTGCAGGGCGTGTGCAGCCCCGAGGGCGCCGACGCCGCGATGAAGCTCGGCGTGGCCTACCCCGCCGGCCCCTTCGAGTGGCTGAGGGGCTGGAGCGTGCACGGCGTGGCCGGCGTGCTGCACGCGCTGGACGCCGAGTACCGCGGCGAGCGCTACCGGGTCAGCCCCTGGCTACGGAGGTCCACCCCCGTAGCGCCTCCGGCGCTCCCCCTCAAGGGGGCGACCCCGGCGGCCGGGCCAAGCCCGTCCGCGGCGTCCGCTTGATGCGCTCGATCTCCCCTGCGGGCCGTCGGGCGCGCTAGACAGTGCGGCGCAGCGCCTCGAAGAACAGCTCGGACTGCTGCCGCTCGCCCAGCGTCTGCTCGCGCACGCGGCGCGCCAGCGCCGGGTCCACCGGGGCCAGCGGCCGGCCGCTGCTCATGGCCAGCCACTGCACCTGGCAGGCGCGCTCCAGGTAGTACAGGTCGTCGTAGGCGTGGTCCATGCGGTCGCCGCATACCACCACGCCGTGGTTGGCCAGGAACACCACGTCGGCACCCTGCATGGCGTTGGCGATGCGCTCGCCCTCGTGGATGTCCAGCGCCAGGCCGTTGTAGTGCGCGTCCACCGCCAGGCGGCCTTCGAAGCGCATCGCCGTCTGCGACAGCGTGGGGTCCAGCGCGCGGTCGCTGATCAGCGTCAGCGCGGTGGCGTGCGGCATGTGGGTGTGCAGCACGCAGGTCTTGCGCGCGATGCGGTGGATGGCCGCGTGGATGTACATCGCCGTGGGTTCGACCTTGTGGCGGCCCGCCAGCACCTCGCCGTGCACGTCGACCATGACGATGTCCTCGGCCTGCACTTCCTTCCACAGCAGCCCGCGCGGGTTGAGCAGGAAGCGCCCCGAGCCGTCGGGCAGCTCGACGCTGAAGTGGTTGCACACGCCTTCGGCCAGGCCGTGGAAGGCGGCCGCGCGCAAGGCCAGGGCCAGGTCGGCCCGCAGGCGCGCCACGGCGTCGGAACGGAAGTCGTTGTCGGCGGAACGGGTCTGGGTCATGGCAGGTCTCCTGTGGAAGCCGGGGGCAGGTCAGAGGGTCAGCGCGAAGCCGTCGACCAGCGCGGCCGGCGTCGTCACCGAGCCCAGCCGGCGCTCGAGGTAGGTGTCGTCGCTGGGCATGAATTCGGGGGTGTCGGTGAGCGCGACCAGGCCGTCGCCGAACAGGCGCAGGGCATCGTCGTCGAAGCGCATCACGTTGATCGGCGCCACGAGGCGCCCGCCCTCGACCCAGAAGCAGGCGTAGCGCGTCATGCCGGTCATGCGGCAGGCGGCGCGGTCGCTGTAGTTCAGGTACCAGAGGTTGCTCACGTAGAGGCCGGTGTCCAGCGCCTTCAGCAGGTCGGCCTGCGGCAGCGTGCCGCCCCGCAGGTGCAAGGCCTCGGGCGACTCATGGGCGTCGGCGCCGTTGGCCGGCACGCCGTATTCGGCGGCCGAGCGCGCCGAGTTCAGCGTGCCGCCTGAATCGGGCAGCGCGCCGCCGTCGACCAGCGCCACGCGCGCCGGCCGCGCGAAACCTTCGGCGGTGAAGGCCGGCGTGGTGCTCAGTCCGAAGGCTTCGTCGAGATGGAATCCCGGCGCGAAGCGCGCCTCGCCGCGGTGCAGCCGCATCAGCGAGCTGGCCTCGGTGCGCCGCTCCTTCAACGAGAAGCCGCTCCAGCCCAGCGTGCCCAGCAGTTCCGCCACGGCCGACGGCGAGAAGGCGGCGCGGTAGGCGCCGGGTGACAGCGTGCGCGCCTCGCGTTCGAGCAGCGGCACACGCGACGCCCCTTCTTCCAGCCGCGCGGCGAAGTCGGCATCGCTCCAGCGCGTGCCGGCGTAGACCGACTTCACCGCCTTGTCGGCGCGCTGGTACAGGCACCACGAGAAATGGAAGCTCTCCACGCGGTGCCAGTGGCGCGAGCCCAGGCTGTCGGCAAAGGCGTGCGCCACCGGGCCGCCGGCGTAGAAGCCGACGAGGTCCTGCCGCAGCCGCACGCCGGCGAGCTCGTGCACCAGCGCGATGACCTGGCCGGCGTCGGGCAGCGCGCCGCGCTCGTCACGCCGGCTGTGCGTCGCGGCGTCGGGGCGCTGCAGCCAGGGGTCGTCGGCGATGAGATCGAGCTGGCTCAGCAGCAGCGCACGCTCGGCCTTCAGCCGCTGCGCGTCCAGCCCGGGCGTGCCGCCCAGCGACAGCGAGCTCTCCACCCGCCGCTGGCCGCGCTCGACGGCGATGGTGGCGTAGGCCTGCTGCACGCTGGTGGCCTGGCGCAGCGCGGCGCGGTTGAAGCGCAGGAAGTCGCTGGCCTCGGCGCGCAGGTAGAGCGTGGTGCGGTCGACCGCCGCATCGGCCACCAGCAGCTCGGCCGCCAGCGCTTCGAAGGCCGCCGGTTCGAGGTAGCCCACCGAGGGGCCCGTCGACGCGTTCATCGCGCACCTCCGAACACGTCGACGCCCGTGAAGCGGCAGGGCGGCGACGCGTGCCCCACGCGGATGGCCTGCGAGGGCTCGCCCTTGCCGCAGTAGGGCGTGCCGCCGACCTCGACGGTGTCGGCGCGGCCCACGCCGGCCAGCGAGCGCCAGAACGTGGCGCTGATGCCGCGGTAGTTGGGGTTGCGCACGACCTCGGCCAGCCGGCCGTTGCGCACCATGCGCGCGTACTCGCAGCCGAACTGGAACTTGTTGCGCGAGTCGTCGATGCTCCACGAGCAGTTGGTGTGCATCAGCACGCCCAGTTCGGTGGCGGCGATGAGCTGCTCCAGGCTCTGGTCGCCGGGCTCGATGTTGAGGTTGCTCATGCGGTCGATGGGCGCGCGGTTCCAGCTGGCCGCCCGCGTGGTGGCCACGCCGCCCACGTCGTGGCCGCGTTCACGGGCCCGCGCCTGCGACAGGCTGCCGCCCAGCGGCCGCATCAGGCGCCCGCGCTCGATGAGCAGCGCCCGGCCGGCAGGCAGCCCGTCGTCGTCGAAGGCGAAGCCGGCGAACTCGTTCGCGTGGCCGGGGTCGTGGCTGACGTTGAGCAGCTCGCTGCCATAGGTGTACTGGCCGAACATGTCCAGCGTGACGAAGCTGGTGCCGGCGAAGTTGCGCTCGTCGCCCAGGATGCGGTCGAGCTCCAGCGGGTGGCCGATGCTCTCGTGGATCTGCAGCGTCATCTGGTCGGGCATCAGGATCACGTCCATCGTGCCGCTGGGGCAGGGCTGGGCGCCCAGCAGCTCCAGCGCCTCGCGCGCCACGCGCGCCCCGGCACTGTGGAAGCCTGAGCGCACCAGGACCTCCAGGCCGCCCTGCTGGCAGAAGCCGTTGCCCTGCCCGGCGCTGGAACGCACCTGCGTGATGCCGCGGTCGTGCGCGGTGACCTGCATCGCCGGCACGGTGAACTCCCACTGCTGCTCGGTGCGCGCCCCTTCGCTGCTGAGGTACAGCTGCTCGGTGCGCGTGTTCCACAGCGTCGCCTGGCGGTCGACGATGCGGGCGTCGACACCGGCCGCGGCACACACCTCGCGCAGCCAGCCCAGCTTGTCGGGCAGCGAGGCGCCGGCACCCGGGCGCTCGACGGCGCTGGCGTAGCGGCCCGAGGCAGCGGCGCGCTCGATGCGTTCGTAGTCGATCACGGTGCGGCCGGCGCCGGCGCGCGCCAGTGCGTGCGCACGCTCGAAGGCCGCGGCCAGGCCGGCCTCGGAGGGGTCGGACGTGGCGGCATAGCCCAGCCCGCCGTCGACCACGGTGACCATCACCCCCTCGTCGAGCGAGCGGCTGGGCGCCTCGGTGACGTCCTGCCGCACGCTGAGCTTCTCGGATCGCTCGCGCACGCCCCGCACCGCCCAGTGGCGGGTGCTGGAGGGCAGGCGCGCGGCGGCGCGGCGGGCGGTGGTGTCCAGGGTGTCGAGCATGGTTCTCCAGACCGGGGCGGCGCGGCGTCACAGGCCGCAGCGCCATTCTCCACCGCTCGGGCCGACGCGCGGCAACCGGGCTGTTCAGCCGGGCGCGCCGCGGTCCAGGAAGTCGAGCTGTGCCTTGCGGTAGCCGCTGCCGGTGGTCACGCCGTCACCCCATTCGAGGTGGCGGTCGTGCGTCGCATCATGGCGGGGCCATTCGATGCCGCCGGGGGCTCCCGGGTCGGCGTCGTGCGCGAAACGCACCCAGGCCTGAGCCATCAGGTCGGACAGGCGCGCGTCGGTGGCGTCGAAAGGCAGGGCCTCGCCGGTGCGGCCCTGCGCCAGCGCCCCGAAGACGTAGGCCACTTCGTCGCCGTGGTGCGGGCCGTCGGCCTGCCCCGGCCGGCGCCGCGTGAACACGTAGCGCCACACGCGCGGCTCATGGCGGGCCATGCAATGCCCCAGCAGGCGCGCCCCGACGTTGAACTGCGTGTCGGCGAAGGCCTCGGCCACGCGGGGCAGCGCCTGGGCGTCGTCGGCCGCGCCGTAGTGGCGCAGCGCCTCGTCGAGCGCCGTCGGGAAGTTGGCCTGCATCAGCGCCCGGTGATCGGCCACCGTGCGCACCGGCCAGCTGCGCGTCAGCAGGCTGCCTTCGTCGGCGTTGGTGCCGACGACGATGGGCACGCGCTGCAGGCGGCCGGCCTCGAACGCGGGACGCTCGTCTTCCGGGATCAGCACGCCGTCGCGGATGGGGCGCAGCACGCGCGGCGTGGTCAGCCCGCGCACGGCCGGCGCCAGGCGCGGCGTGAGCGCGAAGAGCTCGGCAGCGCTCAGGCGACGCAACGCGCCCAGGTCGTCGCCGAGCGCACGGCCGGCCTGCTCGGCATCGGCCAGCGAGGCCAGCGGCCGCGCCGTGCCGGGGCTGTGCAGGATGGCCCGGTGGAAGAGCCCGGCGGCGGCCGGGCACACGAGCAGCAGCGCGATCGATGCCGAGCCGGCCGAGACGCCGAACACCGTGGTGCGCGACGCGTCGCCGCCGAAGCCCGCGATGTTCTCCTGCACCCAGCGCAGCGCCGCCAGCTGGTCGAGCAGGCCGTAGTTGCCGCTGCCTTGCGTGGGCGACTCGGCACTGAGTGCCGGATGCGCCAGGTAGCCGAAGAGGCCGCTGCGGTAGTTGAAGCTCACCACCACCACGCCGCGGGCGGCCAGCCTCGAGCCTTCGGCACGGCGGTCGGCGCCGCTGCCGCCGACGAAACCGCCGCCGTGCAGCCACACCATCACCGGCAGCGAACCGGGGGCCGCGCCCGCCGGCGACCAGACGTTGACGCTGAGGCAGTCCTCGCCCTGCGACGCCGCGGCCGACGCCGGCATCGGCGCCTGCACCGGGTCGGGTCCGAATTCGAACGCCGGTCGCACCCCCTCCCAGGGCGCAGGCGCCCGGGGCGCACGCCAGCGCAGGTCGCCCACCGGGGCGGCCGCGTAGGGCATGCCGCGCCACACGCGCACGGCCGCACGGCCCTCGGCGACAGGCAGCTCCAGGCCGCGCACGCGGCCGGGACGCGTCTCGATGACCAGCGGGTCGGCGAGCATCAGACGGCGCGCCTCAATGCCGGCCCAGCGACACGCCTGGCCCGGCATTCGACAGGCGCCGGCGCAGTTCCTGCGCCATCTCGAGCAGGCGCTTGCCGTTGCGCGCCATCACGGCCGGCGACTGCCGCTGTGCATGGCCTTGCGAGTTGAGCGCCATGATGGTCTCGCCTTCGCCGTGCACGAAGGGCACGGCCACCGAGTTGGTGTGCACGTTGAAGGTGCCGGCGGCGATGCAGTAGCCGCGCACCTGCACCTGCGCCACGGCGTCGTCGAGCTGCTTGCGCAGCTCGGTCCACTCGCGCTTGTAGTACTGGCGCAGCTGCTCGAAGAGACGCTCGCGCGCCTCGGGACGCATGCCGGCGATGCAGGCGCGGCCCATGCCCGTGCGCACCAGCGGGATGCGGAAGCCCGCGCGCTGCAGGCGGTTCGGGTTGGCCTCGCCCAGCGCGTACTCCAGGTACAGCACGCTGAGGTCTTCCTGCACGCCCAGGCCGACGTTCGTGCCGGTCTGCTGCGCCAGCGCCAGCATCAGCGGGCGCGCCACCGGCGGCACGGCCTGGTTGGCCAGGTAGGGGTAGGCCAGGCCGACCACGCCCGCCGCCAGTTCGTACTGGCCGATGTCCTCGCGGTGCCGCAGGTAGCCCAGCTGCGTGAGCGTGTAGGTCAGCCGCGAGACGGTGGGCCGCGCCAGGCCGGTGATCTGGGCCAGCTCGAGGTTGCCCAGCAGCTTGCGGTCGACCTGGAAGGCCCGCAGCACCGCCAGGCCGCGCGCCAGCGCGTTGTTGAAACGAGGGTCGGCGTCCTCGGTCTTGATCTGAATGCCTTCGGAATAGTCCGGCAGCACCACCTTGTCGTTGCGACGGGGTCGGCCCAAGCGTGTCTCCTGTCGGATGGCGTGAAGGCGGGTTGGAACGTGGGGCGCGATTCTAGGTCGCTGCAGCTGCCGAATTCACAGGTCCAGCACGAGCTCGGGCGTGAGGCTGCCCGAGCAGCAGATCATCATCACCTTGTTGCTGCGCTTCTCGTCGTCGGACAGCAGCGCGTCGCGGTGGTCGGGCGTGCCGGCCACCACCGCGGTCTCGCAGGTGCCGCAGATGCCCTGCCGGCACGAGGCGCGCACGTTCAGACCGGCACCGCGCAAGGCCTCGAGGATGGTCTGCCCCGCGGCCACCGGCACGCTGCGACCCGACGACGCCAGCCGCACGACGAAGCCGCCGGCACTGGCCGCTTCGGTGGTGGACGCGAAGCGCTCGACGCGCCAGCGCAGCGCCGGCCGCTGCCGAGCAGCCGACTCGAAGGCGTCGAGCATGGGGGCCGGTCCGCAGCAATAGGCCACCGCCGCCTCGGGCACGGCCGCGACGAGGGCGGCCACGTCGAGCACCTGCCCGCCGCACTCGTCGTCAACATGCAGGTGCACGCCGTCCGACCCCAGGCGGTCGAGCAGCGCCGCCTCGGCCCGCGTGCGCACGGCATGGTGCAGCGTGAACGGCCGCCCCAGCGCGCGCAGCCGCTGCACCATGCAGGCCACCGGCGTGATGCCGATGCCGCCGGCGACGAACACCGAGTGCGGCGCGGCTTCGTCCAGCGGAAAGAGGTTGCGCGGCGCGCTCACCGGCAGCAGCTCGCCCACGCGCAGCCGCTCGTGCGCCGCCGCGGAGCCGCCCCGGCTGCGCGGGTCGCGCTTGATGGCCACACGGTAGACCGCGTCGGGCCCCGCGGGGTCGACTAACGAGTAGGGGCGCACGAGGTCTCCCGGCAGGTGCAGGTCGACGTGGGCCCCCGGCGCATAGGGCAGCAAGGCCTCGCCCTGCGGATGGCGCAAGTCGAAGAGATGGATGCCGGCTGCGGCGTAGTCGATGCGCGTCAGGCGCAGCAGCGTCGTGCCTTCCGTCATTGCCAGACCGCGAAGCACAGCCCGGTGCCGGTGCCCGCGGGCGTGCGGTAGCCCGGCAGGTAGTCCATCGATTGCAGGGACAGATGGTCGGTGGCAGCGGCCATGCAGATCCAGTTGCGGATCTCGGAGTTGCCGGCGTTCAGCAACTTCACCGGCAGGCGGCACAGCGCCTCGGCGTCGTTGCCGCGCAGCGCGCGCATCACCTCGTGGTCCAGCGTCTCGTTCACGGTGAAGTGGCTCAGGCCCCCCGAAGCCACCACGCCGACGCGCAGGCCGCCGGGGAAGCTGCGCACCGCTTCGCGCAGCGCGCGGCCCAGCCGGTGGCAGCGCCGCGGCGTGGGCTGGTTGGGCGGGTAGTAGGTGTTGAGGAAGACCGGCACCACGGGCAGCTCCGCGCCTTCCAGCAGGCGCCGGTGCACGAAGCCGAAGGCGTGGCCCTCGCCCTGGCCCTCGGGCAGGTCCTGCGCCACCGAGACGTCGAACTCGGCGTCGACCAGGCGGCCCACCAGGTGCTGCGCCAGGGCGGTGTGCACCGGATAGTCCTTCGGCGTGTCGGGCTCGTAGTAGCGCGCCGACGCGTCGCGCGCCCAGGTCGGACCGGGCCGGTGGCGCAGCGGCACGTTGCGGATGGACGGGCCGTGGTAGACCAGCACCGACGGCATGTTGTCGTCGTGGTAGAGCTCCTTCTGGTCGTCGCCCACGATCACCAGCGCGTCGAGCGCGGCGCCACGCAGCAGCGCGCCCAGCCGCGCCACGTGGCCCAGCGCCTCGGCATGGCGGCGCGCCAGCACCTCGGGCTGCAGCTCGGGCAGCACGCGGTCGCCCATCAGCGCCAGCAGCTGCTCGTAGTTCACCGGGTTGCCGTCCAGGTCCTGGTGCTGGCGCAGGCGGTCGAGCTCGATGAAGCGCGGCCAGTCCTCCAGCGTCGCGTTCAGCATCGGGGTGTGCGAACTGCCGATCCCCAGCACGATCTCGGTCATCAGGGTGTTTCCGGGTTTAGTCGATTTTTGGAATTATATTTTGATGCATGACAAGCCTGCGCGCCTCCCCCCTCGGCCTGGAGGGTGCGATGACCCTCCACGTCGTCGAGAGCACCCTGCCCAACGGCCGCTTCAGCCACTACTTCAGCGAACGCGACTTCAGCGCGCTGGGCCTGGCGGGCCACTACGTGCAGGAGCACGCCTCGCGCTACGCGGCGCGCCACACGGTGCGCGGGCTGCACTTCCAGACGACGCCCAGGCCGCAGACCAAGGTGGTGCGCGTGCAGCGCGGGCGCATCCACGACGTCATCGTGGACATCCGCCGTTCGTCGCCCACCTTCGGCCGCCACGCCGCGGTGGAACTGGCCGCCGGCGACTGGACGCAGCTGCACGTGCCGCCGGGCTTCGCGCACGGCTTCTGCACGCTCGAGCCCGACACCGAGGTGGTGTTCCGGCTCAGCGACTTCAACGAACCGGCGCTGCTGCGCGGCCTGCAGTGGAACGACCCGGCGCTGGGCATCGCCTGGCCCTGCGGCGACGCCCCGGCCTTCGTCTACGACGTCGACCGCGGCTGGCCGCCGCTGGACAGGCTCGACTCGCCCTTCGACTGAGCGCCGGTGGCACCTGACGACATCGGTACAAGCCCGGTTTGACGACCGTCAACGTGGAAGTAAATTCCATTATTGAGGTTTACTCCCGGGAGCCTGTCGATGAAGAGCCGCCGCCACACCCTGCAGACCCTGGCCGCCGGCGCCCTGAGCCTGGTGGCCGGGCGCGCCCTGTCGCAGGACGACAAGTCGGCCATCACCGTGCTGGTGGGGGCGGCCTCGTCGATGGACTTCACCGCCCGGCTGATCGCCGACCAGCTGCGCGACGCGCTGGGCCGGACCGCCGTGGTGCAGCCGCGCCTGGGCGCCGGCCAGCGGCTGGCGCTGGGCGACGTGCGCCGCGCCGCGCCCGACGGCCGCACCCTGGTCTTCGCCACCAGCGGCCCGTTCGCGATCTACCCGCACATCTACACCAAGCTCGACTACGACCCCGACCGCGACTTCACGCCGATCGCCGGCATCTCCAGCTTCGACGTGGCGCTGGCCACGGGCCCGCAGACCGGTGCGGCCGACCTGCGCCAGCTCATCGAGTGGGCCAAGGGCGCCAAGGGCACTGCGATGTTCGGCTCGGCGCCCGGCAACGGCTCGCTCTCGCACTTCGTCGGCATCTCGGTCAACCTGGCCACCGGCCTGCAGATGCCGCACGTGCCCTACAAGGACAGCGGCGTCGGCATCGTCGACCTGGCCAGCGGGCGGCTGCCCATCATGATCACCGGCCTGAGCCCCCTGGTCGAGATGCACAAGGGCGGCAAGATCCGCATCCTGGCGGTGTCCGGCGACCAGCGCTCGCCGCTGGTGCCCGACGTGCCCACGCTGAAGGAAGCGGGCGTCAACGTCAGCAGCAGCACGTCCACGGGCCTGTTCGGTCCGGCGCGCATGCCGCCCGACCTGGTGGCCCGGCTGCATGCCGCGCTGCAGCCCATGTTCAGCAATGCCACCGTCCGTGAAAAGCTCGCCAGCCAGGGCATGACGCCCTGGCCCGTCACCGGCCAGCAGCTGGCCGCCTCGCTGGTGGAAGAGCGCAAGCGCTTCGAAGGTCTGGTCAAGGCCTCGGGCTACGTGCCCGAGGCGTCCTGACGCCACCCCCACCCGCCCCACCGCCAACACGAAGAAGGACACCCCATGAAAGCAAGACAGGACAGCGAAGACCTCACCCGCGTCGGCCCGGGCACGGTGATGGGCAACTTCATGCGGCAGTACTGGATCCCGGCGGCCAAGTCGTCGGAACTGGTGGCCGACGGCGACCCGATGCGCCTGATGCTGCTGGGCGAGAAGCTCATCGCCTTCCGGGACACGCAGGGCCGCGTCGGCGTGATGGACCACCGCTGCCCGCACCGCTGCGCGTCGCTGTTCCTTGGCCGCAACGAGCAGGACGGCATCCGCTGCATCTACCACGGCTGGAAGTTCGACGTCGAAGGCAACTGCGTCGACATGCCCAGCGTGCCGGCAGCACAGGACTTCAAGGACCAGGTCAAGGCACGCGCCTTCAAGGTCGCCGAGCGCAACGGCATCATCTGGGTCTACATGGGTGAACGGCAGGACGCGCCGCCGCCGCTGCCCATGATCGAGGCCACGCTGCTGGAAGAGGACGAGGTCGACATCAGCTTCATGCAGCGCAGCTGCAACTGGATGCAGGCGCTGGAAGGCGACATCGACACCTCGCCCTGCACGTGGGCCACCTCGACCCCGACAACGTGCCCGAAGGCCATCCGCTGGAGCACACCGCCAGCGAGCGGGCGCCGGAGTACCACGTGCAGGACGCCCCCTGGGGCACCACCTACGGCGCCTTCCGCCTGGTCAAGCCCGCCACCTACTACTGGCGCTTCGCCAACTACATGTTCCCGTTCTGGACGCAGACGCCGCAGGGGCCGTTCCTGCGCAACATCCAGGCCCGCGCCTGGGTGCCGCTGGACGACGAACACGTGATGATGATCTTCTGGCGGCGCAAGACCGGCATTCCCGGCACCGGCGTGCCGCTGAAGGACGGCAAGCCGCTGGGCGGCACGCGGCCGCAGCCGGAGTTCCTGCCCATCTCCACCGAATGGCTGGGCCGCTACCGCGTCAAGGCCGCCGAAGGCAACGACTGGCTGATCGACCGCGAGGCGCAGCGCACCAACGCCATCTACTCCGGCATCGACCACATCGGCCTGCAGGACCAGGCCGTCACCGAGAGCATGGGCGGCATCACCGACCACTCTTTCGAACACCTGGGGCCCGGCGACCTGATGATCGCCCGGACCCGCCGCCGGGCGCTGCAGGCTGCACGTGCGTTCCGCGACGGCAAGCCGGCACCCGGCGCCGACGCCCCCGAGGTGCTGATGGCCGCGCGCAGCGGCTTCTTCGAGATGCCGCAGACGGTGGACTGGCAGCACGCGTACCGCGAGCAGATGGGTGCCGCCGAACGCGCCGCGCGTGCCGCCGCCGCCCTGCAGGCCGACCAGACGGTGCCAGCGAAATGAAGGCCGCCACCCCACCCGGCACAGCACCTGGCACCACACGCCGCAGCGCGCTGCGCGTGCTCGCCGCCGGCGCCGCCTCGCTGGGCGTGCCGCGTGCCTTCGCCCAGGACGACAAGTCGACGATCACCGTGCTGGTGGGCGCGGCCACGACGATGGACGCCACCGCGCGCATGGTGTCGGAGCACCTGCGCGAGGTGCTGGGCCGCCCGGTCATCACCGTCAGCAGGCTGGGCGCCGGCGGACGGCTGGCGCTGGGCGAATTGCGCCGCGCGCCGCCCGACGGCCGCATGCTGATGGTGTCCACGAGCAGCCCCTTCACCATCTATCCCAACATCTACACCAAGCTCGAATACGACCCGGTGGCCGACTTCACGCCCATCGCCGGCGTGTCGTGGTTCGACGTCGCGCTGGCCACCAGCCTGAGCACCGGCGCGACCGACCTGAAGAGCCTGCTCGCCTGGGCCCGCGCCAAGGGCCCCGAGGCGCTGTACGGCGCTGCGCCGGGCCAGGGCTCGGCCTCGCACTTCGCAGGCATCGGGCTGGCGCTGGCCAGCGGCGTGCCGCTGAGCGTGGTGCCGTACAAGGACAGCACGGTGGCCATCGCCGACATGATCGCCGGCCGCTTGCCGATGCTGGTCACCGGCACCGGCGCGCTGACCGAGATGCACAAGGCCGGGCGGCTGCGCCTGATCGCCACCTCGGGCACGCAGCGCACGCCGCTGGTGACCGACGTGCCGACCTTCCGCGAGGCCGGCGCCGACGTGGTGGTGGTCAACAGCGTGGGGCTGTACGGCCCGGCGAAGATGCCGGCCGAACTGCAGGCGCGGCTGGCCGCCGGCGTGCAGTCGATGCTGGCCCGAGCGGACCTGCGCGACAGGCTGCTGGCCATGGGCATGACGCCGATGCCGATGACGGCGGTGCAGCTCGCCGCGTCGCTGGCCGACGACCGCAGGCAGTTCGAGAGCCTGGTCAAGAAGAGCGGCTACGTGCCGGAGACCTCGTGACCGACGTCGGCGCGCACGCCGAGCGCCTGCGCGACGCGCTGCTCGAGGGCGACGCCGCGGCGCTGGCCGAGCTGCTGCACGCCGATGCCTGCCTGCGCGCCCTGGGCAAGACGCTGCAGGGCGCGGCCGCGGTGCAGGCCGACCTGCTGGCCCAGAGCACACGCGCCGCCTGGCGCCCGCTGCGCTGGCAGCCTGCCGAACGCCAGGGCGATGCCGTCCGGCTGCGCGGCGAACGCGCCGAAGGCACGCGCGACCGCGGCCTGGTGGTGACGCTGCTGTTCGACGGCGGCCAGGTCCGGGAGCTGCAGCTGCAGCGCGTGCCACCACCCTCGCCGCCCGCCACGCCGATGGTGCTGCCGGCGGCGCTGCGCGATCTGATCGACCGCGCCCTGGTCGAGCGCCGGCCGATGCTGATGGCCCACGTCGCCGAGGACGGCCAGCCGGTGATGAGCTACCGCGGCTCGGTGCAGGTGACGGCCGACGACCAGCTGGGCCTGTGGGTGCGCAACGCGCAGGGCGGCTTCCTGCGTGCCATCGCCCGGCAGCCGCGCGTGAGCTTCATGGTGCGCCACGAAGACAGCCGCGCCACCTACCAGCTGCAGGGCCGCGCGCGCATCAGCCCCCTCGACGAGGACCGCCGCCGCATCTTCGACCACGCGCCCGAGGCCGAGCGCGCGCACGACTTCGCCATGCTCGGCGTGGCGGTGCTGGTGGACCTCGACCACGTCGAAGGCTACGCCGGTGTCGGCCCGCAAGGCCAGATCGGCCAGATCCACCTGCAGCGCGGCGCCTGAAGCACCGCGCGCCGTTCCCCTGGAGCACGACATGAGCCACCCGAGCGGGCCTTCGCGCCGCCACACCCTGGGCCTGCTGGCCGCGGCGCCCTTCATCGCCCGCGCGCAGGACGAGCGCTCCCCCATCCGCATGCTGTGCGGCCTGGCCGCCGGCACCGGCAACGACCTGACGGCGCGCATCGTGGCCGACCGCATGAAGGAGGTGCTGGGACGGCCGGTCAACGTCGAGAACAAGCCCGGCGTGGGCCAGCGCCTGGCGCTCAACGAACTGCGGCGCGCACCGCCCGACGGACGCACGCTGGCGCTGGCCACCACCGGCCCCTTCGTCATCTACCCGCACATCTACGCCAAGCTCGACTACGACCCCTTCAAGGACTTCACGCCCATCGGCGCGGTAGCCAGCTTCGACGTGGCCATCGCCAGCGGCAGCAAGACGCAGGCCAAGTCGATGCGCGAGCTGGTGGCGGCGGCGCAGGCCGACGCCGACAACGCCATCTTCGGCTCGCCGGGCAACGGGTCGCTGTCGCACTTCGTGGGCATCGCGATGGGGCTGGCCTCGAAGATCAACTTCACCCACGTGCCCTACAAGGACAGCGGGCAGCTGCAGATCGACCTGGCCACCGGCCGGCTGCCCATCGTCATCACCGGGCAGAGCAACCTGATGGAGATGCACCGCCAGGGCCGCATCCGCATGGTGGCGGTGTCGGGCGAGCAGCGCAGCAGCCTGCTGCCCGACGTGCCCACGCTGGTGGAAAGCGGCATCAACGTGAGCAGCGCCACCACGGTGGGCATCTTCGGCCCGCCGGGCATGGCACCCGACCTCGTGCGGCGGCTGAACGCCGCGCTGAGCGGCGCCACCGGCGCGCCCGAGGCGAAGGAGAAACTGGCGCGCATCGCCTTCGCGCCCACCGTCTCGACGCCCGAGGCGCTGGCCGCCGAGATCGTGGCCGAGCACCGGCGCTTCGCGGCGCTGGTGAAGGCCAGCGGCTACGTCGCCGAGTGACGGGCTGATGTCGCGCCGATGAAGATCACCCGCGTCGAGACCCTGGCGGCCGACGCCGGCTACCGCACGGCGTCCTACGTCAAGCTGCACACCGACGAAGGCCTGGTCGGCTGGTCGGAGTTCTACGACGGCTTCGCCGGCGCGAAGGCTTCGGCCGCACCGCGCTGGGCATGGACCCCTGCGCCTGGGCGCGCGTGAGCGAGTCGCTGCACGCCACCACGCGGCTGGCCAGCGGCGGCCTGTCGCACCAGGCCATCGCCGCCATCGAGAACGCCTGCCTGGACGTCTGCGCCAAGGCGCGCAGCGTGCCGGTGTACGCCCTCTTCGGCGGCCCGTTCCGCGACCGCGTGCCGGTGTACTGGACGCACTACGGCAGCTACCGCGTGCGCCACGCCGCCTTCTACGACGGCCTGGGGCTGCCGCCGGTGCGCAGCCTCGACGACTTCACGCGCCTCGGGCGCGAGGCCGCCGAGGCCGGCTTCAAGGTGATCAAGACCAACCCGGTGTTCTTCGACGGCGGGCGGCCTCAGTTCTTCAACGGCGGCTTCCGCATCGAGCCCGGTTTCCTCGACCGCAGCATCAGCGACGCCCGCATCGAAGCGGTGGTGCAGCAGATGCTGGCACTGCGCCAGGGCGCCGGTCCCGGCATGGGGTTGATGCTCGACGTGAGCTTCAGCCAGCGCACCGAAGGCTACCTGCGGCTGGCGCGCCGGCTGGAAGTGATGGAGCTGTACTGGCTGGAGCTGGACCTCCGCGATCCGCAGGCCCTGGCGCTCGTCCGCCAGGGCACGCGCAGCCCCATCGCGTCGCTCGAGTCGCTGCACGGGCCGCACGAGTACCGCCCGTACCTGGAAGCCCGCGGGGTCGACACCGCCATCGTCGACCCGCTGTGGAACGGCGTGGCGCAGTCGGTGCGCATCGCCTCGCTGGCAGACGTCTACGACACCCACGTCGCGCCGCACAACCCGGTGGGCGAACTCGGCAACCTGATCTCGGCGCACTTCTGCGCCGCGGTGCCCAACCTGCGCATCCTGGAACTGCGCCACGACGAGGCGCCCTGGAGCCGCCGCTTCGTCACCCGCCCGGCCGAGGTGGTGGACGGCGAGCTGCTGATCCCCGACACCCCGGGCTGGGGTGCCGAGGTCGACGAAGAGGCCCTGCGCGCCCACCCGCCGCGCCGCCCCTGAACCCCTGGACCCCCGGACCCGCGAACGAAAGGCTGCCGAATGCGCATCGTCTACTGGGCGCGACTGGGCCTGGCCCGGGCCGCCATCGTCGAGAGGCTGCAGGCCCAGCCCGGCGTCGAACTGGTGGTGGCCGAGACGCTGGACGCGGCCATCGCCGCGCTCCCAGGCGCCGTGGCCCTGGTGCTGTACGACGCGCCATCGGCCGAGGCGCGGCGCATGGTGCAGGCGCTGGCCGATCCGGGCTGCAGCGTGCGCTGGATGCACTTCGTCTCGGCCGGCCGGGAAGGTTTCGAAGCGGCCGGCCTGCCCACGCGACTGGCCATCACCTACGCCGCCGGCGCGGTGGCCCCCACCGTGGCCGAGCACGCCTTCGCGCTGCTGCTGGCGCTGGGCCGCCGCGTGCCCGAGATGGTGCAGCAGGGCGCGCAGTCGCGCTGGGACCGCGCCCTGGCGGCGCGCGCACGCTCGCTCGAAGGCGGCACGATGCTGATCGTCGGCACCGGCCACATCGGGCTCGAGGTCGCGCGACGCGCGCAGGCCTTCGGCATGCACACCGTGGGCCTGTCGCGCCGCGCGGCAGCGGCGCCGCATCTGGACGAATCGCTGCCGCTGACGGCGCTGATGGACACGCTGCCGCGCGGCGACGTGCTGATGCTGGCCGTGGCCCTGACGGCCACCACGCGCCAGCTGATCGGGCGCGACGCGCTGGCTGCGCTGAAGCCCGGCGCGCTGCTGGTGAACGTGGCGCGCGGCGCCCTGATCGACACCGCGGCGCTGTGCGATGCGCTTCAGTCGGGGCGCCCGGGCGGCGCCGGCCTGGACGTCACCGACCCCGAACCCCTGCCCGCCGAGCACCCGCTCTGGAGCTGTCCCAACGTGCTGATCTCGCCGCACTTCGCGGGGGGCGGCAGTGCGGCCAGCATCGCCCGGCTGGCGGACGGCGTGCGCCACAACGTGCGCGCCTTCCTGTCGGGCCGGCCCCTGTCCGGCGTGGTGCACACCGGCGCGGGTTGACGCCGCGCGGTCGCAGCCCGGCACGCCGGTCGCCGGGCGGTAGCGGTGCCGTTGGCTAACATGCCACCGCTGTCGGGATGTCCCGGCACGACCGGAGGCCCTCCCCCATGCCCGACACCGCAACCGCACGCCCGGCGACCGACCTGCACCGCATCGTCATCGTGGGCGGCGGCGCCGGCGGGCTGGAACTGGCCACGCGGCTGGGCGACACGCTGGGCCGCCAGGGGCTGGCCCACGTCACGCTGATCGAGAAGGCGCGCTCGCACTTTTGGAAGCCGCACCTGCACGAGATCGCCGCCGGCAGCATCGACCTGCACGTGCACGCCACCGACTACCTGGCGCAGAGTCACTGGCACGGCTTCCGCTACCGCGTGGGCGAGATGGTGGGCCTGGACCGCGAGAAGCGCCTGGTGCACGTGTCGCCCGTGCTCGACGACGAGGGCGCGCCTGTCACACCGCCCTACACGCGCGCCTACGACACGCTGGTGATGGCCGTGGGCAGCAACACCAACGACTTCGGCACGCCCGGCGTGGCCGAGCACGCCATCGCCCTGGAAACGCCCGAACAGGCGCAGCGCTTCCACCGGCGGCTGGTCAACGCCTGCCTGCGCGCCCATATGCAGGACGGCCCGCTGTTGCCGCGCCAGCTGCAGGTGGCCATCATCGGCGCGGGCGCCACCGGGGTGGAACTGGCGGCCGAGCTGCACAAGGCCACGCGCACGCTGGTGTCCTACAACCTCGAACGCATCAACCCCGAGAAGGACATCCGCATCCACCTGATCGAGGCCGGGCCGCGCATCCTGCCGGCGCTGCCGGAACGCATTGCCGCGTCGGCCACCGAACTGCTGCGCAGCCTGGGCGTGCGCGTACGCACCGACTCGCGCGTGACGGCCGTCGCCGAGGCCGGCGTGCAGCTGGCCAGCGGCGAGCTGGTCGACGCCGAGCTGGTGGTGTGGGCCGCCGGCGTGAAGGCCCCCGACTTCCTGAAGGACCTGGCCGGGCTGGAGACCAACCGGCTGAACCAGCTGGTGGTGCACCCCACGCTGCAGAGCACGCGCGACGACAACGTATTCGCGCTGGGCGATTGCGCCGCCGCGCCCTGGGTGGGCCACCAGGGCAACGTGCCGCCGCGCGCGCAGGCCGCCCACCAGCAGGCCTCGCACCTGGTGACGCAGCTGCGTCGGCGGCTGCGCGGTCAGCCGCTCAAGCCCTGGACCTACCGCGACTTCGGCTCGCTGGTCTCGCTGGGCGAGTACTCGACGGTGGGCAACCTGATGGGCGCGCTGGTGGGCGGCAACCTGTGGGTGGAAGGCCTGTTCGCGCGCACCATGTACCTGTCGCTGTACAAGATGCACCAGGTGGCTCTGCACGGCTACTGGAAGACGGCGCTGGGATCGGCGTCGCGGCTGCTCACGCGCAGCACCGAACCGCGGGTGAAGCTGCACTGACCACCGCAGCCCGCGGCCGGGCGCACCGATTGCCAGCGCCCTTTTCTCCATGAACCGCCTGTTCCAGGCCGTGGCCCGGTCGTCGCACCCTGCCGCGCACGTGCTGGCCCATCCGGCTGCTTTCGCGCTGGGCACCCTGAAGGCCTTCCGCGCCAACCAGGGCCTGCTGCTGGCCGGCGCGGTGGCCTATTACGCGCTGCTGTCCATCGTGCCGCTGCTCATCCTGTGCGTCATCGCGCTCTCGCACGTCATCGACACCGGCCAGCTGCTGCTGACGCTGTCGCGCTACCTCGAATGGCTGGTGCCCGGGCAGTCGAAGGCCATCGTGCTGGAGCTGTCGAAGTTCCTCGAGCACCGCGACGTCATCGGCTGGCTGCTGCTGGGCACCATGCTGTTCTTCAGCTCGCTGGCCTTCACGGTGCTGGAGAACGCGATGTCGGTGATCTTCCACCACCGCGTGGCCATCCGCCGGCGGCACTTCCTGGTCTCGGCGGTCATTCCCTACCTGTACATCCTGTGCCTGGGCGCGGGGCTGCTGCTGGTGACGCTGGTGGCCGGCAGCCTGCAGGCGGTCGGGCAGGAGAGCCTCTCGCTGCTCGGTCGCGAGTGGTCGCTGGGCGGTGTCTCGGGCGTGCTGCTGTACCTGCTGGGCTTCGGCGGCGAGGTCTTCGTGCTGGCGTCGGTCTACATGGTGATGCCGGTGGGGCGGCTGAAGCTGCACCACGCGGTGATCGGCGCGGTCTGCGCCGCGCTGCTGTGGGAACTCACGCGGCACGTGCTGGTCTGGTACTTCGCCACGCTGTCGCAGATCAGCACCGTCTACGGTTCGCTCACGACCTCGATCGCCGTGTTGCTGAGCCTGGAGCTCGCCGCGGCGCTGCTGCTGCTGGGCGCACAGGTCATCGCCGAGTACGAGCGCATCGAGCACGAGGCCGCCGACCGCCCGCCCCGGGGATTCACCACGACCACGCCCTGACGGCTGCTGGCGGCCGCTGGCGGCAACCAGCCGTCCGCCCCCGCCTACCACCACCGCCCGCAGGAGCAGGAACGCAGCTTGCCCCGCGCTTGCTCGCGCCCGCCGGGCCCGCCCTCACCCGACACCGTTCCCCCGAAAGCCCCTCCCGTGACCACCCGCCGACAGACCTTCGACATCGACTGCCGACTGGCCTACGAGTTGCCCGCTCCGGTCGACTTCCTGTTCCAGATCCACGCCCTGCAGGGCATGGACCAGACCGTGGAGACCGAGTCGCTGCAGATCACGCGCACCGCCAAGCGCCATGTCTTCGAAGACCCCCAGGTAAGGCACCGCTTCCTGCGGGTGCGGGCGGCCGCGGGCCCGCTGCAGCTGCGCTACCGCGCGCGGGTGCGGGTCGACCGCGCCTTGCGCAACCCGCGCGCTGCCGAACACGCCATCGCCGACCTGCCCGACGAGGTGCTGCACAACCTGATGCCCACGCGCTACTGCGAATCGGACCTGCTCGCGCCGGCCACGCTGAAGCTCTTCGGCAGCCTGAAGCCGGGCGCGTCGCGCGTGACGGCGATCTGCGACTGGATCCACCGCAACGTCGAGTACCGCATCGGCTCCAGCAACAGCACCACCACCGCGCGCGATGTGTTCGTGCAGCGCGCCGGCGTGTGCCGGGACTTCGCCCACCTGGCCGTGACCTTCTGCCGTGCGCTGAACATCCCTGCGCGGCTGGCCGTCGGCTACGCGCGCTTCGACACCCCGCCGCCCGACTTCCACGCCATGTTCGAGGCCTGGCTGGGCGACCGCTGGGAACTGTTCGACCCCACGCGCATGACCTCGCCCTACGACCTGGTGCGCATCGCCGTGGGCCGCGATGCCAAGGACGTGGCCTTCGCCACCATCTTCGGCGCGGCGACCTCGAAGCACATCCTGCCCTGCGTCGAGGTGGTGTGAGCGGGCGGCCCGATCCCGCCGACTTCGGCATCAAGCTGTGGCCCACGCTGGTCTTCCTGCGCGACGGCCAGGAGGTCGAACGCCTGGTGCGGCCGCGCGATGCGCAGGCGCTGCAGCGGGCGTTCTCGGCACTGGCTGGCGCGCCCCGCTTCAATTCCATTGCCTCGGGAGCGGCGGACGACGGTCTCCCGTTCCAGATCTGCCGGACCGCCGCCAGCGGCGAGCCGCCAGCGCTGCGCTACTTTGCTTTCCCGCCCGCCGCGCTGGGGTGTCGAAGGCGACGAGGGTCGCTTGCGACCGAGCCCGTGGCGTCGTGCAGGGCCGGCGGGCCCGAGCCGACCACCTGCACCAGGCAGTGGGCAAAGTATTCGGCTGCCGGCGTGAGCGGGGTTTCCGGGCGCTGTAGCAAAGCGAGCTGCAGGTCGGCCGCACGCAGGGGACAGTTCCTGACTTCGGCGATGCCGTCCGTGGCCGGACGGCCGAGCAGGGAGCGCGGCAGAACGCTGACCACGTCGGTGCTGCGCAGCAGGGTCAAGGTGCCCATGGCCTCGCTGCTGACCAGGCGCGTGGGCAGGGGCAGGCCGGCGGGACCGAACATCGGCTGCAGGCGAGCGCCGGCATCGGCCAGCAGCGACGAGGTGAGGAGCCACTCGCAGTCCGACAGCGCAGGCGCGCCTTCGCTGCGGTGCAGCGCATGGCCGCTGCGGGCCACCACGCATTGCGGCTCCTGCCGCATCAGGCGCTGCTGCAGGCCGTGACCCGGTTGCTGGTGGACGTCCAGCGCCACCACGGCCAGGTCGAGCGTGCCTTCGCGCAGGGCCGGCACCACGCGCGCCACCAGGCCTTCGGTGAACTGCAGCTGCACCCGGCGGTACCGCTGGCGGAACCAGGCGAACACCTCCGGCAGCGCGGTCAGGGTGAGCAGCGGCACCAGACCCACGCGCAACGTGCCGGTGTCTTCGCCGGCGGCCTGGTGGAGGTCCTCTTCGGCCAGCTGCAACTGCCGCGTGATGAGCCGGGCATGGACGAGCAGGCGCTCGCCGGCTTCGGTCAGCCCCACGCCGCGCGAATGGCGGCGCAGCAGCGGCATGGCGGCGTCGTCTTCCAGCTGGCGCAGGCTCTTGGTGAGCGCCGCCTGCGACAGGTGCAGCGCCCGGGCCGCCGCGCGGATGCCGCCGTGGTCCGTCACGGCCACCAGGGCCTGCAAGTGGTGCAGCTTCATCGCAGAGGGCAAGGCTCGGGTTCTCCTGACAACTTCAGGTTGTCATGAACGGAATTCGCCGTCTATCGGTTTTCTCCATCGCTTTCCAGAATGCGCCAGCCCAGATCACTTGCCCAAGGAGCTTCGCCCATGTCCACCTTCCCCACACGACGTGCCGCCTTGCTGGCCGGCCTGGCCCTGTCAGCCGGCGCGGCTTTCGCCCAGGCCTGGCCGACCAAGCCGGTGACCCTGGTGGTGCCCTGGCCGGCGGGCGGGCCGTCGGACTTCGTTGCGCGGCAGATCCAGAACGACGTCGCCAAGGCGCTCGGCCAGCCGCTGGTGGTGGAAAACATCGGTGGAGTCGGCGGCGCCCTGGGCGTGCAGAAGATGCTGACCGGAAGCGATGGCCACACCCTGCTGCTGGGCAGCCCGCTGGAGCTGATCATCCCGCCGCTCACCCTCGCGACGGTGAAGTACAAGCCCACCGACCTGCGGATGGTGGCGCAGTTGGTGAAGGCACCCCTGGTGCTGGTGGCGCGCAAGGACCTGCCGGCCAACACGGTGGACGAACTCATTGCCCTGGCGGCCCGGCAGGGCAAGCCACTCACCGTGGCCAACACCGGACCGGGCAGCATGTTCCACCTGACGGCGGAGAAGTTCGGTCAGCAGATCGGCGTGCCACTGACGCACATTCCCTACCGCGGCTCGGCCCCGGCCATGGGCGACCTGATGGGTGGCCAGGTGGACCTGATGTTCACCATCTTCGCCGGGCCGATTCCGGCCACCATTGCCGACGGCAAGCTCAAGGCCATCGGCCTGGCCACGACCCAGCCGTTGGCGAAGTTCCCGCACATCGCCGGCTTGGCCGCGCACCCCAAGCTGGCCGGCTTCGAGTTCGATTCGTGGGCCGGCATCCAGGTGCCTCGCAGCACGCCCGACGAGGTGGCGCAGCGCCTGAACAAGGCGCTCTACGAGGCCATGCAGAACCCGGCCACGCGCCAGGCCTTCGAGAGCGTGGGCAACCTGGTGGTGGCGCCCATGGGCCTGGCCGACCTGGAGCGCACGTACCAGGGCGAGATTGCCCGCTACACGGCCATTGCCAAGGCCATCAACCTGCAGCCGCAGCAATGAACGCGCCGGACCTCTGGCGCCTGGGCGCCGTGGAACTGGCCGCGCGCATCGTCGCCGGCGAGTGCAGCGCGCGGCAGGCCACCGACAGCGTGCTTGGACGCATCGAGCAGGCCAACCCGCGCCTGAACGCCCTGGCCGAGGTGATGGCCGCAGAAGCGCGGGCCGCCGCACAGGCCTGCGACGCCGCACAAGCTGCCGGCCTGGCGCTGGGCCCCTTGCATGGCGTGCCGGTGACCGTGAAGGTGAACGTCGACACGGCCGGCCATGCCACGACCGACGGCATCACGGCGGCGCGGGACCACATCGCCGCCACCGACTCCCCGCTGGTGCGACACCTGCGCCAGGCCGGCGCGGTGATCGTGGGCCGCAGCAACACGCCGGCCTTCAGCCTGCGCTGGTTCACCGACAACGACCTGCACGGTCGCACGCTGAACCCGTTCGATGCCGCGGTGACACCGGGCGGCTCGTCAGGCGGTGCTGCCGTGGCCGTCGCCACGGGCATGGGTGCCATCGCCCATGGCAACGACTACGGCGGCTCCATCCGCTACCCCGCCTGGGCCTGTGGCGTCGTGGGTCTGCGCACCACGGTGGGCCGGGTGCCTTCCTACAAGGCCAGCGCGCCCAACCGGACGCTGAGCAACCAGATGATGAGCGTTCAGGGCCCGCTGACACGCAGCGTGGCCGATGCCCGACTGGCGCTGCAGGTCATGGCTCAGGGCAGCCCGTTCGACCCGCAGTGGGTGGATGCGCCGCTTCAGCACCCCGACAGCGCCAGCCGCCGCTTGCGCGTGGCCGTGTTCGCGCGCCATCCGGCCTTCGATGCCGACCCGACCGTGGTGGCCGCGGTGGCGCAGGCTGCCGTGTGGCTGAGGGCCGCTGGCTGCGACGTGGAAGACGCCGAGCCTCCGCACTTCGAAGAAGGCGCGCAGCTGTGGCGCCAGCTGGTGATGGACGACCTGAGACGTGGCGGCCAGCCAGCCATCGAAACGCTGGGCGATGCCGGCGTGAAGGCCGCACTGGCTGGCTACATGCATGGCCTGCCGGCCGCAGACACGAATGCCACGCTGGAGGCGCTGGCCCGGCGCTTCAGCATCTGTCGAGACTGGGCGGTGTTCCTGCAAACATTCGATGTGCTGCTGCTGCCCAACAGCTGGCAGCGGCAGTTCCCGATCGACGCCGACCTCGCGGGCCCTGCGGCAGTGGCAGACCTGCTGCGCGCGCAAAGCCCGCTGCTGGGCACGGCCATGATGGGCTTGCCAGGGCTGGCAGTGCCTACGGGCATGGCCGGCAACCTGCCGTCCGGCATACAGCTCGTGAGTGCCCGCTTCCGTGAGGACCTCTTGCTGCGGGCAGGAGACATCATCGAGCAGGCCGCTGGCTTCTCGGCCCTGGAACGCCTGGCGTCCTGAGTCACCCTCGGCCCGGGCCCTTGGCCCAACTCAGCCCGGCTCGACGAACCTCGCCGCAAAGCCCTGCCCGCGCGCCTCGATGGCCGCGACGTGCGGCGCGCCGAAGTGCGTGGGGAACAGCCAGGCGCCGCTGTCGGCGCAGTGCTGCAGCACGGCGCGCCGCGTCGCACGGGCCTGCTCCGGATCCTGGCAGAACTGCGTGTTCCAGTGCGGTGCGGCGATCTGCAGAGGGTGGTGGATGACGTCGCCGCAGAACACGCCGCCGCCGCGACGGCCATCGTCCTGCAGCAGCTTCAGCAGGATGTGGCCCGGCGTGTGGCCGGGTGCGGGTTCGACGCGCAGGGTGTCGGCCAGCGCGTGCACGCCATCGACCAGGTCGGCCTGCCCGGCCTCGATCACCGGCAGCACGCTGTCGGCGTAGGCGATGCGGCGCGCCGGGTCGTCGGCGCCCTGCGGGTTCCGGCGCGGATCCCAGAAGTCGTTCTCGGTGCGCGAGAAGACGTAGCGCGCGTTCGGGAAGGTGGGCACCCAGCGCCCGTCCTGCAGGCGCGTGTTCCAGCCGATGTGGTCGGCGTGCAGGTGCGTGCACATCACGATGTCGATGTCCTCCGGCCGAACGCCGGCGTCGGCCAGGCGCTGCAGGAAAGGCGTGTCGAGCTGGTGGAAGCGCGGCCACCAGTGGCGGTCCTTGTGGTTGCCCGAGCAGCAGTCCAGCAGCACGGTGTGCTGCGGCGTGCGGATGAGCCAGGAATGCACGCTGGTGATCAGCGCGTCCTGCGCGGGCACGTAGTGGTGCGGCAGCAGCCAGGGCAGGTTCTGCTGCAGCACCTCGCGATCGAAACCGGTGAAGTACTGCTGCGGCGGGAAGCTGCCCGGCCCCAGCTGTTCCTCGATGCGCGTGACGGTCGCCGCGCCGATCTGCCAGTGCGCCATGGAAGCTCCTCAGCTCGAAGACCGGTGGAACCAGTGCAGCACGCGGTGCTCGACCGCCAGGAGGGCGCGGTTCAAGCCATAGCCCGTGGCCGCCAGCAGGAAGATCGACGCGTACATCTCGCCGGCCTTCATCGCGTACTGCATGGTCACGAGGTAGTAGCCGATGCCTTCGCTGCCGGCGATCATCTCCGACACCACGGTGACGATGAGCGCCAGCGCCAGGCTCACGCGCAGGCCGGCCAGCACGTAGGGCAGGCTGGCCGGCAGCACCACGCGCCAGGCGGTGCGCAGCGCGCCGTACTGGAAGGTGCGCGCCAGGTCGAGCTGCACCGTGTCGACCGAGCGCACGCCGGCGATGGTGTTCAGCAGCACGGGGAAGAACACCGCGAAGCCGACGACGAAGATCTTCATCGCGTCGTCGATGCCCAGCAGCAGGATCAGCGGCGGCACGATGGCCGGGATGGGGATGGGCCGCAGCAGTTCGAACAGCGGCTCCAGCGCCGCGCGCACCCAGCGCGAGCGGGCCATCAGCACGCCCAGCAGCACCGCGATCGCACCGCCCACGACGAAGCCCACGCCCATGCGGTAGAGGCTGGAACCCAGCGCCAGCGGCAGCTCGGGCGTGGACAGGCTGCGCACGAAGGCCGACGCGATCGCGCTGACCGGCGGCCAGTTGTCACTGTTCACCCAGGAGCGCGCCGACCACTCCCACAGCAGCAGCAGCAGGGCAATCAGCACGAAGCCGGACCCCCGGCTGAAGTGCTTCATCAAGCGGACGCCGCGGACGGGCTCTGCCCGGCCGCTGGGGTCGCCCCCTTGAGGGGGAGCGCCGAAGGCGCTGCGGGGGTGGTCCACATCACTGGCCATGAACGAGCTCGCCGCCGACGGCGGTGGCCAGCACGCGCGCCTCGGCCACCTCTTCCGGATCGCAGGTCACGGGGTCGACCGACAGCGCCGTCCAGTCGGCCAGCAGCCCGGGCTTGAGCATGCCGCGCTCGTGCTCCGAGAAGCTGACGTACGCGGCGTCACGCGTGTACATCGCCAGCGCTTCCTCACCGCTGACGGCCTGCAGTCGGCCCACGGGTTCGTCGGTGCCGGCGATGCGGCGCGTGCGCGCCTGCCACAGCCCCAGCAGCGGCGAGAACGGCGTGATGGGCGAGTCGGAGCCGCCACCCACGCGCACGCCGCCGTCGAGCCAGCTGCGCACCGGCGTGGCGGTGGACATCATCACGGTGCCGAAGCGCTTCACGAGCAGCGGGCCGAAGGTGTACTGCATCGAGCACTGCGTGGCCACCACCACGCCCAGGCGCGCTGCCGTGCGGATGTTCTTCGCGTCGGGCCACAGGTAGGCGTGGATGAGGCTGAAGCGCAGGTCGCGGATGGGCGTCTCGCGGTCGATCTCCTCGAAGACCTCCAGCGCGATGTCGATGGCACGCCCCCCCACCACGTGCACCCCCAGCGACCAGCCCA
>LNFM01018047.1_pt1 | contig 30812 bp, 33 predicted proteins | sample 596031 | NCBI WGS metagenome assembly LNFM01 (sample SAMN04254537, study PRJNA301005) | activated carbon metagenome | isolation source: dual media filters at the Ann Arbor, Michigan drinking water treatment plant | place: USA: Ann Arbor
GCAATGGCTGGACCTTCTGGCATGTCGAGCGCGACGGCGCCCTGATGCTGCTCGACACTCTGCGCGGCGAAATCCGGGCGCAGATGGCAGCGGCCTGAGGTCACTCCGCCGCCAAGGTTTCCTCGACCACACGCGGATTGCGCGCGATCATTGCCAGAAGAACGCGCGCAGGACCATCGGGCGTACGCCGTTTCTGCTCCCAATTCCTGAGCGTGCCAGGTGATACGCCGATCCGCCGCGCAAAGGCGGTCTGGGTCAGATTCGTGCTTGCCCTGATAGCTGCGACATCGATCTGAGCGGGAACGTGGACCACGAGTCCCTCGACCGCCTGCCCTTGGGCAAATGCGCGCGCTTCGGACAGCGCGCGGATCAGCCCGTCAAAATGCTGTTGCTTCATGGCCTCTTCCTAAAATCTGACAACAGATCTCGCGACGCGCTCGCCAAAGCCTCCCGCTGGGCGACTGTCAGATCGCTGGCCTCGTTCTTGGCGAAGACCCACAGCAGCACGGCCGGAAATCCGGCGGAGTGGAACCAGTAGATCACCCGGCCGCCACCCCGCTTGCCGCGCCCCGCCAACGGAATCCGCAATTTCCTCAGGCCGCCAGTCCCTTGGATCAGGAGGCCACCATCAGGTGCGGAGGCGACCGCATCGACAACCGCTGTTCGCTCCTCGGCCGACATCAAGCGCTCTGCACGCGACAGATAGGCAGGTGTCTCGACGACGGAAACGAGTGCGACCATCTCCACATAAAGATACGCCATTGGCGTAGCGGGTCAAGGACGCCGACCTACCTGCCAGACAGGTCCTGCTTCACCCCCGCCGTCTCCAGCACCTTCACCATCACCCCCGAAAGCGGCTCCTCGCCCAGCGCCGCCAGCGGCGTGAAGCGCATTCCCGCAGGCGCCTGAGTCCTGGCCGGCGCGCTCGCGATGAACACGGTGAGCTCCAGCGGGAAATGCGTGAAGACATGCCGCACCGGCGGCGCAAGCTGCTCCCAGCGCGTCACCACCGGCGCGTCCTGCCAGGCGCCGTCCAGTTCGTAATCGGCGCTCCACTCGCTGGTCGGCACCTCGGCCATGCCGCCGAGCAGGCCCTTGGGCGGGCGGGTGCGCAGCAGCAATGCGCCGTCCGCGCGCAGCAGCACGAAGGCCGCGCCTTTGCGGATCGCGCCGGCCTTCTTCGCCGCCTTGCGCGGAAAGCTCTCCTGCGTGCCCTCCGCCCGGGCCCGGCAGGGCTCGCGCCAGGGACACAGGCCGCAGGCCGGATTGCGCGGCGTGCAGATCGTGGCGCCGAGATCCATCAAGCCTTGAGCGAAATCGCCGGGCCGATCCCGCGGCATCATCGCCAGCACACGCTCGCGCACCAGCGGGCGGGCGCCGGGCAAAAGCTCTTCGATGGCGAAGAGCCGGGTCATCACCCGCTCGACATTGCCGTCCACGGCCGCGGCTGGCCGGTTGAAGGCGATCGCGGCCACGGCGCCTGCTGTATAGGCGCCGATGCCGGGCAGGGCGCGCAGGCCTTCCTCGCTGTCGGGAAAGCGCCCGCCATGTTCGGCGACGACGGCGATCGCGCAGGCATGGAGGTTGCGGGCGCGGGAATAATAGCCGAGCCCGGCCCAGGCCTGCATCACCGCCTCGGAAGGAGCCTCCGCCAGCGCCTGCACGGTGGGAAACCGCGCCATGAAGCGCTCGAAATAGGGCTTCACCGCCGTGACGGTCGTCTGCTGCAGCATGATCTCCGACGCCCAGACCCGGTAGGGATCGGGTCGCTCGCCCGGCCCGGCGCGCCAGGGCAGGGCGCGGCGATGGCGGTCGTACCAGGCGAGGAGATCGGCGGCGGCGGGGCGCATCACCCGCTCTATAGACGGTGGCGCTGGCGCGGCAACTGCAGGCCGCCTCACGATCGCTTGGGCCGGTCGCGCTCGTGCTGCTCGGCCGCGTCGAGCGGCGCCAGCCAGTGCTCGCGCCGGATCGTCCAGAGCTCGTAGCCGGGCGCGATCGTGCTCGGCCCGCCGTCCAAGGTACCGAGCTTGATCTCGATTTCGTCGGAATCGTCCTCGAAGCAGAACAGGGAGGAACCGCAGCGCGGGCAGAAGCGGTCTTCGCCCGCCCGGCTGCGCCAACTGCTGATTTCGCCTGACATTGTCACGGCCGATCGCGGCCAGAACCCGAAGAAGGAGAAGGCCGAGCCTGATTCCTTCCGGCAGGCCTCGCAATGGCAGATCCCGGTCCGCGTTGGCTCGCCCTCGAGCGAGTAGCGGACCTGGCCGCAATTGCAGCCACCCAAGCGTGTCATCGCGAACCTCGTCGGCGGGGGATTGACGGGACTCTCGGCACCATCAAGTCGGTTGCCCGGCCGCCTCGCGACGCAAGCCGGGGAGGGGCCCGCGGTCCGGCGGCAGGGCCGATGGCGGCCGATGAAACCGCAGCGAGACGAGAGCGCCGCCGCCGGTGGCGTCACTGATGCCGACCTCCGCCTGGTGGGCCTCCGCGATGCGCTTGACGATCGCCAGGCCGAGCCCGGTGCCGCCGAGATCGGACGCGGCCCCGCGCCAGAAGCGCTTGAAGACGGTGTCGCGATGGCTGGCCGGTATGCCCGGACCATGGTCGCGCACGCTCAGCCGGCCGGTCTCCTCGACGATGAGGGTCACCTCGGTCCCGGCGGGTGTGAACCGCAGGCCGTTGTCGGCTAGGTTGCGCAGGGCATGGGCGATCGCGTCGGCATCGCCCATCACGGGGCAGGCGTCGGGCCCCTCATAGGCGATATGCCGCCCCGCCGCGATCGCGATCGGGGCCATGTCGGCGACGACGCTGCGCGCGATGGCGGCGAGGTCCGACTGCATCGCCGGATCGACTACCAGCGTGTCCGCCTGGGCGGCCGAGAGCATCTGCTCGACGAGCCGGGTCAGGCGCGCCACGTCGTCGCGCAGCGGCTGCGCACCGGGGAGGTTCGGCAGCTGCGCGACGCGGGCCGAGAGCACGGCCAGGGGCGTGCGCAGCGCGTGGGCGGCCTCGGCGGTGAAGGCGCGCTCGGCCTCGAGCGCATCTTCGAGCCGGCCGAGGGCATCGTTGATGGCTTCGACCATGTCGAGGATCTCGGCCGGCAATCCCGCCGTTGGCAGGCGCCGCGTCGTCGTCCCGTGGCCGGTCTCGCGGGCGGCCCGGGCGGCCTCGATCAGCGGGCGCATCGACTGCCTCACCGTGACGATGTTGACCAGCACGAGACAGGCCGCGAAGGGCAGCAGCGCGACGAAGACATGCACGAACAGCTCGTCGAAGAAGACGAACAGCACGAGGCGCGAGGGGTCGCCGACCGAGGCGAAGCCGATCCGCGCCGGTTTGCCGCCGACGACGACCTTCTGGGACCGTCGACGAGCCGGCGTCGGAGGCGGCGACCGCGGCCCAGACCTCGGGAGGAACGAGCCCGGCATTGGCGGCATCGACGACGCGGCCGTCATGGTCGAGGATGCGATAGGCATAGGCCTCCGGATAGTCGCGGAAATCATGGATCAGCCGGTCGCCGGGGGTAAACCGCAGCGTTCCGTCCGGCAGCCGCGACAGGGCCGCTTCCAAACGGCTGATCTGGCGGGAAATCTTCTCGCGCTGCAACTCGTCGCGATCCAGGCTGTAATACCCCATCACGAGAGCGATGTTCACCATCGTCAGCAGCACGCTGCCCAGCACCAGCCGGCGCGTCAGGACCGAGATCAGCGAATGCGGCCTCATCGGGGTGCCTCCGTCAGCAGATAGCCGACGCCTCTGACCGTGTGCAGGACCACGCTGGCGCCCGCCTCGGCCAGGCTCCGGCGCAGGCGCGAGACCGAGGCCTCCAGCGCATTGGGCCCCGGCGCTTCGTCGATCGTATAGATCGCGGCCTCGATGGCGGGGCGGGGCACGACCTTGCCGCTGCGCCGCATCAGCACTTCCAGGACATCGACCTCGCGCCGGGCGATCGCGAGCGGCTGCTCGCGGACCAGGGCCATGCGGCTGACGGTGTCCAGCGTGATGTCGCCGCAGGTCAACAGCCCGCCGAGCAGTCCGCCGGGGCGTCTCAGCAGGGCCCGGCAGCGCGCGGCGATCTCGGCGGGAGCCGCCGGCTTGCCGAGATAATCGTCGGCGCCGCGGTCGAGGCCGTCGATGCGCTGGTTCAGGCCGGTCTGGGCCGTCACTACGAGGATGGGGATGGCGAGCCCCTCCGAGCGTAGCTGCGTCAGCAGCGTCAGCCCGTCGCCATCCGGCAGGCCGAGATCGAGCACGATGACGTCGGGCGGCGCGACGGCGAGCAGTTCCCGCGCCTCACTCACGGAGCGCGCGACATCGACGCGGAAGCCCTCAATTTCGAGATGGCGGCTGGTCAGGTCCGCGAGGGCGCCGACATCTTCGATCAGCAGCAGCTTCATTCATCAGGACTCCGTCAGGCAGGGAACCTAGCTCCGTTGGGTAACGCCACAACCTGGTTTTGCCTCATGCACGGAATCGCCGCCGCCCTTCTCAGCCATGTTCCGCTCGTCGCCTACCCCTATCGCGGCGAGAAGTGTGCCTGCAATCTCTGCGGCGGAACGGCTGGGACCGTGGTCTGCCGCTACGACCGGCGGCTCAAGCCGCTGACCACCGTCAGCTGCGACGGATGCGGCCTGATGAGAACCGATCCGATGCCGAGCGAGGACGAGCTCGGCCGGTACTACGCCTCGAACTACCGCCTCGACTACCAGCTCGCCCGCAACGGCACGCCGCCGCGTCTTCATCTGAAGCGCAGCAGGGCGGAGGCGGCGGCGCGCTTCGACCTGCTGGCGGGCTATCTGAGGCCGGGCTCGCAGGTTCTCGATCTCGGCTCCGGCTCGGGCGAGTTCCTCGACATCCTCGCCAGGGCCGGCCACGAGGCGACGGGCATCGAGCCGGGGCGGGATTTTGCCCGCTATGCCCGCGCGACCTATGGCGCCTGCGTCATCGGCGCCTCATGGCAGGACGCCGATCTGCCCGCCGCCTCGTTCGACCTGATCTCGGCTCAGCATGTGCTGGAGCATCTGCGCGAGCCCGTCGATGCGCTCCGCCGCCTGGCGCACTGGTTGGCGCAGGACGGGTTCATCCATGTCGAGGTGCCCAACGCGGCCGCCACGCGGCACGATCCGCTGCAGCAGTTCCACTTCGCCCATGTGCACCACTTTACCCCGGACACCCTGATCAGCGCCGCGGAGCGGGCCGGCCTCGTGTTTCACGCGGGCGGTTATCCCAGCCCCACCACGATGATCTTTCGCAAGCTCCGGCCGGGCGAGACGCCTGTCCGGCGAGCGCCTGATCAGGCCAGGCCCCCGCTCAAGCTCGGCACGCTGTCACCGGGCGGCTACCTGCTGTCGGGGCGATGGGCGATGAACGCCATCCGCCGTGCGCGCGGTTTCCTGCGGGATTCCGGGCGCCCCTCGACCGTCGGCTGACCCGCTCAGACCTGCGCCGGCTTGAAGGTGTCGCAGGCCTGCATCGAGCCGGTGCGGAACCCCGTGCTGAACCAGCGCTGGCGCTGGGCCGAGGAGCCGTGGGTGAAGGAATCGGGCACCACCTGCCCGCGCGAGGCCTTCTGCAGCATGTCGTCGCCGATCGCGGCGGCGGTGCGCATGGCTTCCTCGATGTCGCCCGCGTCGATGCGGCCCATCGCCTGGATGTTGTGCGCCCAGACCCCGGCGAAGCAGTCGGCCTGCAGTTCGACGCGCACCGAGATCGCGTTCGCCTCCCGCTCGGAGGCGCGCTGCTTCAGCTGGTTGGCCTTGGGCAGGATGCCGAGCAGGTTCTGGATGTGGTGGCCGACCTCGTGGCCGATGACATAGGCATAGGCGAAGTCGCCACCGCCGCCGAGCTTGCGCTGCATCTCCTGGAAGAAGGACAGGTCGAGATAGACCCGCTTGTCGGGCGGGCAGTAGAACGGCCCCATCGCCGACTGGGCGGTGCCGCAGGCCGAACTCGAGACCCGGTCGAAGATCACCAGCCGTGGCGGCTCGTAGCGCCGGTTGGCCTGCTGCGGCAGTAGCTTGGTCCAGACGTCCTCGTTCTGCGCCAGCACGGCCGAGACGAAGCGCCCCATCTCGTCCTTGGGCGGCCCCGAGGCCGGGCGCGATTCCTGCGTCGGGGCCTGGCGCCCGCCGATGCCGCCGATGAGTTCGGCCCCGCCGATCAGCAGCCGCGGGTCGATGCCGAGCGCCCAGCCGACCAGCCCGAGCACGACCATGGTGCCGATGCCCAGGCCGCCGCGCCCGCCGGGCAGCCCGGCGAAGTCGCCGCCGCCGCTCCCGCGCCGGTCCTCGACATTCTCGGACTGGCGGTAATCTTCCCACTGCATGCTGTGCGGCCTCGTGATCCGGTTCGTGCAATCTCGTCTGCGGGAACGAGGCGTGCAGGCCGATGTTCCGGCTCCCGGCCGCGCTCGACGCTGTCAATCAGATGCATTACAACCGAGGATGATCGGGAGAAACAAGATGGCATCGAGCGCACTGGTCCAGACCCGGATCGACCCGGAGGTCAAGGAGCGGGCGGCGGCCGTGCTGGAAGCCGTCGGACTGACTGTGTCCGACGCGGTGCGGATCCTCCTCACGCGAACCGCCAATGAGGGCGCGCTTCCGTTCGAACTCGTCGATCCCATCAAGCAAGACGCATGGTTCCGCGCCAAGGTCCTCGAGGCCCTCGCGGACCCTCGCCCTGCCATCCCGCATGACGAGGTCAAGGCGCGCTTCGCCGAACGCCGCCGGACGGCCCTGGAGGCTGAGGCCAAGAAAGAGCCGTGAAACTCGAATGGGGCGCCTTCGCGCTCGCAGACCGCGAGGCGCTCTTCGACTGGATCGCCCGTGAAAGCCCCCGTGCCGCGGCCATCATCGATGAGCGCATCGAAACGGCGGTCGAGACCTTGCGCGCGCTCTCGGATCGTGGGCGGCCCGGCCGCATCGCCGGGACGCGCGAATTCCTGATCGCCGGCACCTCCTGCGTCGCCGCCTACCGCGTCTCGGGCGACACGATCCGCGTGCTGCGCATTCTCCACATGGCCCAGATGTGGCCCGAGGGCCTTCCTTAGCCGGGCTGGTGTCTCGACCTGCCCCTCAGTGATAGCCGCTGTCGGCCTTCACCTTGCCGCGGAAGGTCCAGTACACGAAGGCGGTGTAGAACAGAATCATCGGCAGCAGGAAGGTCACGCCGATCAGCACGAAGACATGCGAGGAGGGCGCTGCCGCGACGTCCCAGATCGTCAGGTCCGGCGGCACCAGATAGGGGTAGTTCGAGATCGCGAGCCCCAGGAAGCAGAGCACGAAGATCGCGATCGTCAGGGCAAACGGCGTGAACTCGTGCCGGCCGTGCAGGCGCCGCCAGGCGAGGACGCCGCACAGCGTCGTCAGCAGTGAACCAGCGCTCCGCGATGCGCGGATGGGCATAGGGCGTCCACAGCGAGACGATGAGCGCAAACGCCAGCAGCCCCAGCAGCAGCACTTTCGCCTGCGCGCGGGCGCGCTCGGCGACGCGCCCTTCCGTCTTGTAGATCAGCCAGGTCGCGCCGAGCAGCGCATAGCCGACGACGACGCCCGCCCCGCACATCAGCGTAAACGGCGTGAACCAGTCGAAGGGCCCGCCGGCGAACTGGCGGTCGACGACGGTGATGCCCTGAATCATCCCGCCCAGGATCAGCCCCTGCGAAAAGGCCGCCATCGTCGAGCCGAGCCAGAAGGCGAGGTCCCAGACCTTGTGCCTGGGCTTGGCGACCCAGCGGAACTCGAAGGCGACCCCGCGGAAGATCAGCGCCAGCAGCATCAGCGTCACCGGTAGGTAGAAGGCCGGCATGATGATGGCGTAGGCGGTGGGAAAGGCGACCCACAACCCGCCGCCGCCCAGCACCAGCCAGGTCTCGTTGCCGTCCCAGAACGGCGCGACCGAGTTCATCATCTGGTCGCGCTCGCCTTCGTCGCGCGTCGTGGGAAACAGGATCGCAATCCCCAGGTCGAAGCCGTCGAGCACGACATAGAGCAGCACGGCGGTGCCGATCAGGCCGGCCCAGATGACGGGGAGATACCATTCCATGCGGGTCTCTCCTCAGCTCGCGGGCTGGATGCGGTCGTCGCCGGGGTTGCCGTCGCCGAAGAGATCGGAGGCCGGCGCCTGCGCCGCCTTGAGCGGCCGCTGCGAGGGCTGCTCGGGCGGGTCCTGCAGCGTGATCGCGTCGGGCCCCTTTTCGATCAGCCGGTTGATCAACAGCACGCCGGCCGAGAACACGACGCAGTAGACGCAGACGAACAGCGCCAGCGAGATCGCGACCTGGCCCGTCGTGATCGGCGAGATCGCGTCCTTGGAGCGCAGCACGCCGGTGGCGATCCAGGGTTGGCGGCCGACCTCGGTGACGAACCAGCCGGCGAGGATCGCGACGAAGCCGAAGGGCCAGGTGTACTGCGCCACCCAGAGCCAGCGCCGCTCCTCGAAGACACGGCCCCGCCACCACAGCCAGGCGCCGAGCCAGCCGAAGGCGATCATGAACACGCCGATGCCGACCATGATCCGGAAGCCGAAGAAGGGGATCTTGACCGGTGGCCGGTCCTGCATGGCGAAGTCGTTCAGGCTCGGGAAGAGGGCGTCCATGCTGCCATGCGTCAGCAGGCTCGCCAGGCCGGGAATGGCGATCTCGAAGCGGTTGACGCCCTTCTCCTCGTCGGGCCAGGCGAACAGCACCAGCGGTGCCGGCTTCGAGGAATCCCAATGCGCCTCGATCGCGGCGAGCTTGGCCGGCTGGTACTTCGCGGTGTCCTCGCCATGCCGGTGGCCGATCACCGCCTGCAGCGGCGCCGTCAGCGCGATCATCAGGATCGCCATGCGCACCATGGTGCGCGCCGATTCGGTGCTGTGGCCGACGAGCAGATGGCGCGCGCCCGTCGCCAGCACGACGAAGGCGGTCGTCAGATAGGCCGCGGTCATCATGTGCATGAAGCGCATCGGGAAGGTCGGGTTGAAGATGATCTGCAGCCAGTCGACCGGATAGGCGATGCCGTCGCGCATCTCGTGGCCGGTCGGATACTGCATCCAGCTGTTGGCCGAGAGGATCCAGAAGCCCGACAGCGCGGTGCCGCCGGCGACGATGCAGGCGGAGAGGAAATGCAGCCAGGGCGGCACGCGCTTCCAGCCGAACAGCATCACGCCGAGGAAGGAGGCTTCGAGGAAGAAGGCGGTGAGCACCTCGTAGCCGATGATCGGGCCGATGACGTTGCCGACCACCTGCGAGAACCGGCTCCAGTTCGTGCCGAACTGGTAGGAGAGCACGATGCCGGAGACGACGCCCATCGCGAAGGAGACGGCGAAGATCTTGGTCCAGAACCGCGCCAGCGTGTGGAACTTCACGTCGCCGGTCTTGAGCCACAGCCCCAGCAGCGTCGCGATATAGGCCGAGAGCCCGATCGTGAAGGCCGGGAAGACGATGTGGAAGGACACGGTGAAGGCGAACTGGATGCGCGAGAGCAGGAAGGCATCGATCACCATGGCCGTTCTCCGTCCGTCAGCACGGCCGATCCGGGATTCGCCGGGGGCCGACGGTGCGAAGACTACGCCTGTTTTTGCGCGCCTGCATGACCCATCTGCGCTCCCGCGCTAGGGCGCTTTGTCCAAGGCTGCCTTCAGCGCCCGCATGTCGCGCCAGGCCAGGCGCTTCTGCAGCGGCTGGCGCAGCAGATAGGCCGGGTGCAGCGTCGCCATCGCCGGGATGCGGCGCGTGCCGGTGTCGTATTCGAGCCATTTCCCGCGCGAGGCCAGGATGCCGGAGAGGCCGAGCAGCCCCTGGGCCGAGGGCCCGCCGATGCACAGCAGGATGTCGGGGTCGGCGAGCTGGATCTGGCGCTGGATGAAGGGCAGGCAGATCGCCACCTCCTGCGGGGTCGGCGTGCGGTTGCCGGGCGGCCGCCAGGGCAGGAGGTTGGCGATGTAGACGTCGTCCTTGCGGCTCAGCCCGATGGCGGCGAGCATCCGGTCGAGCAATTGTCCCGAGCGTCCGACGAAGGGCAGGCCGATGCGGTCCTCGTCCGCGCCCGGCGCCTCGCCGACGATCATGACGCGCCCGTTCGGGTTGCCGTCGGCGAAGACCAGGCTCTTGGCGGTCGCCTTCAGGGCGCAGCCCTCGAAACGGGACAGCGCCTCCTTCAGCGCCTCCAGTGTCTCGGCACCTTGCGCCAGCGTGCGGGCGCTCAGGGCGGCGTCGTCGGGAGCGGTTGCGGCGGCGGCATTGGGACGCACGCTCGCCGGCGCCGGCTGGCCGGCCCGCGGCGGCAGGACGGGGCGGGGGCGTGGCGCCTCGCTCGCGGCGGGCGCCGCGAAATGGTCATGCGTGACCTCGTCCAGCGCCTCGGTGATGCCCATCTCGGCATACCAGGCGACGAGCTCGGCAGGATCGGGTGCGGCGGTCAGGGACATCGCGCTCCTGTAACACGCCGGCGCCGCAGTTCGCGAGCCGCCGCGGTTGCAAATTGAACCGCGCGCTTGGATAGAGGATTTCCAGAGTGTCGCCTGGTCCGCCTTGTCGGCGGCGGGTAGATAGTTTATATATAAACTAATTGGCTTTGAGGCTGGGCGCGGCGTCTCGGGCGCAGGCCTTCGGAGGGCAGCATGGATCTCGAACAGGCACGGGCCGAACCGCGCGAGAGCATGGACTATGACGTCGTCATCGTCGGCGCCGGGCCCGCCGGACTCGCGGCCGCGATCCGGCTGAAGCAGCTCGACGAGGCCGTCTCCGTCGTTGTGGTCGAGAAGGGCGCCGAGGTCGGTGCGCATATCCTGTCAGGGGCGGTGATCGATCCCTCGGGTCTCGATGCGCTTCTGCCCGACTGGCGGCAGGATGAAGCCCGCCCGCTGACCACCGAGGTCAGCGAGGACATCTTCTACTTCCTCACCGAGCCGAACGGCTTGCGCCTGCCGAATGTCGGCATGCCCAAGCTGATGAACAACCACGGCAATTTCGTCGGCTCGCTCGGGCTGGTGACGAAGTACCTCGCGGGCCGCGCCGAGGCGCTGGGCGTCGAGATCTATCCGGGCTTCGCCGCCGCCGAGCTGCTCTTCAACGAGGATGGTTCCGTCGCCGGCGTCGCCACCGGCGACATGGGCATCGCCAAGGACGGCACGGTCTCAGAGCGTTTCACCCGCGGCATGGAGCTGCGCGGCCGCTACACCCTGCTGGGTGAAGGCGTGCGCGGCTCGCTCTCGAAGATCGCGATTGGCAAATACGGCCTCGACGCCGGCCGCGAGCCGCAGAAATACGGCATCGGTCTGAAGGAGATCTGGCAGGTCAAGCCGGAGAAATTCGTCAAGGGCCGGGTCCAGCACTCCTTCGGCTGGCCGCTCGACAGCCGCACCGGCGGCGGCTCCTTCCTCTATCATTTCGACGACAATCTGGTCACCGTCGGCTTCGTCGTCCATCTCAACTACGAGAACCCGACGCTCTCGCCCTTCGACGAGTTCCAGCGCTTCAAGACCCATCCGCTGATCCGCGACCTGTTCGAGGGCGGAAAGCGCCTGTCCTACGGCTCGCGGGCGATCACCGAGGGCGGCTGGCAGTCGGTACCGAAGCTGACCTTCCCCGGCGGCGCGCTGATCGGCTGCTCGGCCGGCTTCGTCAACGTTCCCCGCATCAAGGGCAGCCACAACGCCATCACGTCGGGCATGCTGGCGGCCGAGAAGCTCGTTCCGGCGCTGGCCGCCGGCCGCGCGCATGACGAGGTCGTCGAGATCGAGAACGAATGGCGCGACGGGCCGATCGGCGACGATCTCAAGCCGGTGCGCAACGTCAAGCCGCTCTGGTCGAAATACGGCACGCTGCTCGGCATCGGGCTCGGCGGCATCGACATGTGGCTGAACCAGCTCTTCGGCTGGTCGCCCTTCGGCACGCTGAAGCATGGCAAGCCGGATTACGCGACGCTGAAGCCCCTGAGCGAGGTCAAGCCGATCGTCTATCCCAAGCCCGACGGCAAGGTCTCCTTCGACAAGCTCTCCTCGGTTTTCCTCTCCTCGACCAATCACGAGGAAGACCAGCCGGCGCATCTGAAGCTGACCGACGCGTCGATCCCGATCGCGAAGAACCTGCCGCTCTATGGCGAGCCGGCGCGGCTCTACTGCCCGGCCGGTGTCTACGAGGTGGTCTACAAGGATGCGGAGGCGAAGACCGAGCCGCGCTTCGTGATCAACGCGCAGAACTGCGTCCACTGCAAGACCTGCGACATCAAGGACCCGGCCCAGAACATCACCTGGACGGTGCCCGAGGGCGGCGGCGGGCCGGGCTACGCGAACATGTGACGCGGCCGCTCGTCGCAGACGGACATGAAAAAAGGGGGCGTGCCGGCTGGCGCGCCCCCTTTAGTTCCGCGCCGGCCGGGGCCGGCGCCAGGACGATCAGCCCTTGCGGGTCACGGCCGGGGCCGGCTTCTGCGGCTGGGCGCAGCCGGCGGCGAAGCCAGCGAGCAGAGCGACGGCGGCAAAGCTGAGAACGAGCTTCTTCATGGATAAGGTCCTGTCCGAATCGTCAGTATGAGAGGCAGCGCTATTACTTAGCCTGCGAATTCCTGCCGGATCGATAACGAAAGCTCTCGGACGCTACGTCGCGTCAAGGTTTTGCCGCACTGTGACATGCCGGCTACGCGCTGGCGCCAATCGGCGGCCGCGAGGCTTGCCCGCCTGCCTGGAAACGGCCATCTTGCCAGCCTAGGCGAAGCGGTCGCGGTCGCGCGGATCGACCACGCCTCCCGCGCTGGGCGCGGCGGCGGACCCAGGGAGAATGGCAGTCGTGGGATCTGGAATGAAAAGCCGTGGCCCGATCACGGCGGCTGCCCTGGCGTTGCTGCTGGCCCTCCCGGTGGGGGCTGCGGCTCAGGGCGCGACGGCGCGCAGCCAGGAGGCGCGCAGCCAGGACCGCCTCGACACCGCCGAAAGCCTCGAGGGCAACTATCTCGCGGCGATCGTCGCCGGCGCGGGGCGCGATCTCGGCGCGGCCGCCGTCTATCTGCGCGAGGCGATCAAGGGCGATCCCCAGAACAATGATCTGCTGGAGCGCGCCTTCGTCGCCTTCCTGGCCGACGGCGCCATGCCGGACGCCTTCCGGGCCGCCGACAAGCTGATCCAGCGCGATCCCTCCAACGGCCTCGCCCAGCTCGCCATCGGCATCCGCGCGCTGAAGCAGAAGAACTACCAGACCGCCCGCAACCACCTGCAGCGCGGCGGTCGCGGCCGAGCGGCCGACATCACCGCGACGCTGCTCTCCGCCTGGTCGCAGCTCGGCTCGGGCCAGCCCACCCGCGCCATCGAGACGCTGGAGCGGCTGAAGGGCGAGGCGTCCTACAACCTCTTCCGGGATTACCACGCCGGCCTCATCCTCGACGCCGCCGGCCGCAAGGCCGATGCCGAGAAGCGCCTCAAGGCGGCCTATGATTCGGAGAAGACGACGCTGCGCCTCGTCGATCTCTGGGCCCGGATGCAGGCCCGCAACGGCGATTTCGACGGCGCCGCCGCGACCTATTCCGAATTCGACCGGCTGCTGCCGAATCACCCGATCGTCCGTGACGGCCTCGCCAAGGTCGCGGCCCGGCAGACGCCGCCGCGCCAGGTCGGCACGGCCCAGCAGGGTGCCGCCGAGGTGCTCTACGGCCTCGCCAGCGCCGGCAACCGCCAGGGCGACGAGGCGGCCGCGCTGCTCTATCTGCGCCTGGCCATCTATCTCGACCCCAACCACGACCTCGCCATCCTGACGCTGGGCGACATCCTGGAGCGCGCCCGCCAGCCCGAGGATGCCGTCGCCGTCTACGAGAAGATGCCGGCCACCTCGCCGCTGCGGCCCAATGCCGAGATCCAGGCCGGCCTCGCGCTGGAGAATCTCGGCCGCCCCGAGGAGGCGGTGAAGCATCTCAACGCCCTCATCGCCGAGCGGCCCGACGACATCGACGCGCTCTCGGCGCTGGGCAATGTCTACCGCTCGCGCAAGATGTTCGAGGAGGCTGCCGCCACCTACGACAAGGCGATCGGCAAGCTCGCCTCGCCCGGCCGCGCCAACTGGGACCTGTTCTATTTCCGTGGCATCGCCCGCGAGCGCATCAAGCGCTGGTCCGAGGCCGAGGCCGATCTGCGCAAGGCGCTCGAACTCCTGCCCGAGCCGCTGGGCCGCGAGCGCGCGCTGGTGCTGAACTATCTCGGCTATTCGCTGGTCGACCAGAACCTGAAGCTCGACGAGGCGCTGGGGATGCTGCGCCGCGCCGTGGAGCTGCGCCCGCGCGACGGCTACATCATCGATTCGCTCGGCTGGGCCTATTATCGCCTCGGCCGCTACACCGAGGCGCTGCGCGAGCTCGAGCGCGCCGTCGAGCTGCGCCCCTCCGACCCGGTCATCAACGACCATCTCGGCGACGTCTACTGGAAGGTCGGGCGCCGTCTCGAGGCCGGCTTCCAGTGGAACCACGCCCGCGACCTCAATCCCGAGCCCGAGGATCTGGTCAAGATCAAGCGCAAGATCGAGCGCGGCCTGAAGGACGCTGCCGAACCGAAGAAGGACGGCGGCTGAGGGTGTCGCCGTCGCGTCGGACGGCAGCCTGGACGGCTTCGCTGGCATGCCCGCACCGCTGACCACCCGAGCCCGTGCCAAGATCAACCTGACCCTGCGCGTGCTCGGCCGCCGCGCCGACGGCTATCACGAGCTCGAAAGCCTGGTCGCCTTCGCCGGCACGGGCGACGCGCTGTCGCTCGAACCCGGTCCGCAGCTGAGCCTGACCATCGACGGCCCGCGCGGGCAGGGGCTGCCGGTCGACGACTCAAACCTGATCCTGCGCGCGACGCGGGCGCTCGAAGCCGAGACCGGCCCGCTGCGCACCGGCGCGTTCCACCTCGTCAAGCGCCTGCCGGTGGCCTCAGGGATCGGCGGCGGTTCGGCCGATGCGGCTGCCGCGCTGCGCCTGCTCGCCCGGCTGAACGGGCTCTCCCTCGACGACCCCGCGCTGCTGCGGGCGGCTGCCGCCACTGGCGCCGACGTGCCCGTCTGCCTCGTCTCCCGCGCCCGCATCATGGCCGGCATCGGCGAGCGGCTGGGCTCAGCCCTGACCCTGCCGCCGCTCTTCGCGCTGCTGGTCAATCCCGGCGTTCCCGTCGAGACCGCGCCGGTGTTCCGGGCGCTGGGGCTGGAGCGGGGCCAGCGCCATCCGCCTCAGGCGAGCCCTCCAGACACGAGCCCTCATCCTGAGGAGCCGCGCAGCGGCGTCTCGAAGGAGGCTCCGGAAGGCGCCGGAACCTCCGCGACCATCCTTCGAGACGCGCTCCTGCGGAGCGCTCCTCAGGATGAGGGCTCGCGGGGGAGCGGGCTGGATCGCGCCGCGCTGCTCGCCGCCCTCGGTGCCGCCGGCAACGACCTCGAAGCCCCCGCCCGCCGCGTCGCGCCCGTCATCGACACGGTGCTGGCGGCCCTGCGCACCCAGCCCGGCTGCCGCCTCGCCCGCATGTCCGGCTCGGGTGCCACCTGCTTCGCCCTCTTCGACGACTGCCGCCAGAGCGCCGCGGCGGGACGGGCGCTGGCGCGGGAGCAGGCGGGCTGGTGGGTGAAGCCGACGCTGCTGCGGTGAGGGGCACAACATTGGTCCCCGGTTCAATATCGTGCTCACGTTGAGAATTCTGTTGGGACAAGGCCGACATCGCCATGGGACCGTTTTACGTCGTCACGGATTGTGAGTTCGACGGGCCGACACCGGGCCGAAACTCGATGCTCTCCTTCGGTTCAGTCGCCGTATCCGCCCTTGGCGGCATTCTCGGAGAGTTCGAGGCCGTTCTGGAGCCTCTCGAAGGCGCGGAACGCGATCCCGGCACCATGGCGTTCTGGAACAAGCACCCGGAGGCTTGGTCCGCTGCGACCAACGACCCGGAGCCAGCCGCCATCGTGATGGACCGGTTTGTCGATTGGGTGAGATCGTTCGAGGGCATGCCTATCTTCGCCGCTCACCCTGTCAGCCTCGACGGACCCTGGTTCGATTTTTACCTGAGGCTCTTTAAGCGGCGCCCGCTGTTCGAGGGGCCATGGGTCTCCGATCGCCTGTTCCGGCATGCACCGCTCTGTCTGATGTCGATGGTCGCTGGGGCGACCGGTCGAAGCCATTGGGAGTGCGATGTGCCGAACTACCCTGCTGAATGGCTGGGGGATGTCGAGCACACGCATCGTGCCATCGATGACGCCAGGGGCTATGCGAATCTCTTGCGATTTTTGATCCAGAAGGGGCAGGCCGGGGAAACCGGTAGGCTGCCTGTCGCCCCATTACCGCGACACCGGGCATAACCGCGCCCCGTTTATCCCCGCCGCGCCATCCCATGCCTATCTTCCCCCCGCTGCACCCGACCAAGGGGGCTGTCGCGAGGCATCGTGCGGCCGGGTGTGGTGGCGGGTTTCGGGAGGCTGCGCCGTTGCGGGCGGGGGCTCCCGGAGGTTGAGCGGCAGTAAGTCCCCTCGTCAGGGACTGATAGCCGGGACGCCCAAAACACCTGCGCGCGGAGCCGGGCGGCGCGAGATCGGCGCTGCATCGACACCTCGACATCGACACTCGACATCGGCACGCGGCAAGTGGGGGGCAATGATGCGAAACCCCGCGGCCTTCAGGCCGGTCGGGGGTTCTTGGTGCGCGCATTGGGGCTCAGTGTCGCGCGCCGCCCCCGTCCGTTGCTCAATGCGCGCGTGCGACGCAGAAATCGACGGTTTCGTTCAGCGCCTGCTTCATCGGCGAGGCCGGGAAGAGGGCGAGCGCGTCCTTCGCCATCTTGGCGTAATGCTCGGCGCGCTGGATCGTGTCGTCGAGCGCGCGGTGGCGCTTCATGATCGCCTGCGCCTCCTCGAGATCGCCGTCGCGGATCTCGCCCTCCTGCAAAGTGCGGGTCCAGAAGGCGCGCTCGGCCTCGCTGCCGCGGCGGAAGGAGAGCACGACGGGCAGGGTGATCTTGCCTTCGCGGAAATCGTCGCCGGTGTTCTTGCCGAGCGTGTTGGCGATGCCGCCATAATCGAGCGCGTCGTCGATGAGCTGGAAGGCGATGCCGAGATTGAGACCGTAGCTGCGGCAGGCGGCGGCGTCGGTCTTCGAGCCGTTGGCGATCACCGGGCCGACCTCGCAGGCCGCCGCGAAGAGCTCGGCCGTCTTGCCGCGGATCACCGCGAGATACTCGTCCTCGGTGGTCTGCGTGTTCTTGGCGACGGAGAGCTGCAGCACCTCGCCCTCGGCGATCACGGCCGCGGCGGTGGAGAGAATGTCGAGCGCCCGCAGCGAGCCGACCTCGACCATCATCTTGAAGGCCTGGCCGAGCAGGAAATCGCCGACCAGCACGCTCGCCTCGTTGCCCCAGAGCATGCGGGCGGCGAGCTTGCCGCGGCGCATGTCGCTCTGGTCGACGACGTCGTCGTGCAGAAGTGTCGCCGTGTGCATGAACTCGACGGAGGCCGCGAGCTTGACATGGCCCTCGCCGCGATAGCCGCTCAACGCCGCCGTCGCCAGCGTCAGCATCGGCCGCAGGCGCTTGCCGCCCGACGAGATCAGGTGGTTGGCGACCTCGGGGATCATCGTCACGTCGGAGCCGGTGCGCGACAGGATCATCGCATTGACGCGTTCCATGTCGGCGCGCACCAGCCCGACCAGCCGTTCGATGCCGGCCTCGCGCGCACCCTGGCCCGCTTCCTTGTCCTCGAACGCAACGACGACGCCCATACCCGATCCTTCCGGCGGCCTGCGCAGCTTGCAGCGCCTGCAAGCCTTGCCACAACCGGCGCATGGGTGACCAGCCCTCGTGCGCCGGCAATGTCGCCGCAGGCTCACCGATCGTCATCAGACGGGGCTTGCGCTCCGGCGCCCGGATGGGCTCCATCGCCCGATGCATGAACTCGTCCGCACCAACGACATCGTCCTGCTCGGCGCCATCGAGGCGCTGCTGGCCTCCGCCAATCTCGACTGCCTGATCGCCGACCAGCACATCAGCGCGCTCGAGGGCATGATCGGCGCCTTCCCGCGCCGCCTGCTCGTGCGCGAGGCCGACCGGATGCGCGCCCGCGCCTTGCTGATCGATGCCGGCTTCGGCGGCGAGCTGCGCGATGGCTGAGGCGCTGCCCGGCCTCGGCGAGATCGGCGAGGACCGGCTGCTCGACGGGCGGCTGGTCCTGCGCCAGCCGCGCAAGGGCCACCGCGCCGGCAGCGATGCCGTGCTGCTTGCCGCCTCGCTGCCCGATCTGGGGGAGGGGCCGCTGCTCGACATCGGCGCCGGCGTCGGCACCATCGGGCTCGCCGCGGCGATCGCGCAGCCGGCGCTGCGGGTGGTGCTGCTGGAGCGTGACCCCGAGCTCGCCGGGCTGGCGCAAGCCAATGCCGCGCTGAACGGCCTGGCCGAGCGCGTCACGGTGGTGACGGGGGACATCGCCAGCCCCGCCGCGGCGCTCGGCCTGGACCCCAACAGCTTCGCCTGTGTCGCGATGAACCCGCCCTATTACCCGCCCCGCGCCAACCGGGCCTCGCCCGTCCCCAACCGCCGGGCGGCCCATGTCGAGGAGGCCGGGCTGGAGCCCTGGCTGCGCGCGGCGCGGCGGCTGCTGAAGCCGCGCGGGCGGCTGCTGATCGTCCACCGCGCCGAGGCGCTGCCCGAGCTGCTGGCGGCGCTGTCGACCGGCTTCGGCGCGGTCATGATCCGGCCCGTCCATGCCCAGGCCGACCAGCCGGCGATCCGCATCCTCGTTGCGGCGACGCTCGGCAGCAAAAAGCCGGCAGCACTGCTGCCGGCTCTGGTTCTGCATGCGCCTGGAGGCGGTTTCACGCCGCAGGCCGAGGCCCTGCACCGGGGGCGGGCGCGGCTGCCGATGGAAGCCGACAGTCCGCCGCCGGAGCGGCCGGCTCAGTAGTAGTAGCGCGGCCCGTAGAAGGGCACGACCGGCGGCACGAAGACCGGCGGCGGCGGCGGGCCGTAATAGCGGCGCGGCCCATAGTAGCGCGGCGGGCCATAGTAGCGCGGCGGGCCGTAGTAACGGCGCGGGCCGTAATAGCGCCGCGGCGGACCGTAGTAATACTGCGCCGGCTCGAGCAGGCCGTCGGTGGCCTGCACCGCCGGGGCGAGCGGCCCGGCGGCGACGGGCGCGGCCGAGGCGGGCGCCGCGGCGAGCGACAGGCCACCGAGGCCGGCTGCCGTCGCGAGCGCGAAAAGCGTCTTGCGGAACATGATGGAAACCTCCTCGCTGCGACAGGGGCGGGCCAGGGGGCGCCGCCATCCACGCGTCGAATCTACGCGAATCATGCTGAACGGAACGTCACCGACCCGTTCAGCTTGGTCTCAGAGTGCGGCCACAAGCGGGCGGAACCCGGAAGGCCGCGGCCCGCCTCAGCGGCAGACCCGCACCGGGCGGATGACCCAGCGATAGCCGTTCCAGACGCGCCGATCGACGAAGAAGCAGCGCGGGCGATAGACCGGGCGAGCATAATAGCGCCGCGGGCCGTAGTAGCGCCGCGGGCCGTAGTGGCGGCGCGGCCCGTAATAGTACTGCGCCTCCTGGACCAGGTCCGCGGCCGGCGCGGCCTGGGCGAGGCCGGTCGAAACCGGAGCAGCCGAGGCGGGTGCCACGGCGAAGGCCGAGGCGGCGAGGATGACGGCGCCGACGATGGCGGCGACGATGCGGTTGGACAGCATGTTGGCACTCCTACGGTGTAAGCCCGTCGATCCGGCTCAAGCGCTCGCCCCGAACGCCGCGAATCCGGCGGATCTGCGCAAGGCTATCGCGCCCCGGATGAACAGAACCTGTCCGCTCCGGGTTCCCTGCGCGGCTTGACCGAAAGCCCGGCCAGCCCCTAAGCACGGGCCATCCCGCCATCCGGAAGGCTTTCACCCCTTGTCCGTCTCCGCTCCGCTTCCCGCCGCGGCCACGCCGGCCATGGACCCGACCCGCTCCTTCCAGGGGCTGCTGCTGACGCTGCAGCGCTTCTGGGCCGAGCGCGGCTGCGTCATCCTCCAGCCCTACGACATGGAGGTCGGGGCGGGCACCTCGCATCCCGGCACGATGCTGCGCTCGCTGGGGCCGAGGCCCTGGAATGCGGCCTATGTCCAGCCCTCGCGCCGGCCCAAGGACGGCCGCTATGGCGAGAACCCGAACCGCCTGCAGCACTACTACCAGTTCCAGGTCATCCTGAAGCCGAACCCGCCGAACCTTCAGGAGCTCTATCTCCAGTCGCTCCAGGCCATCGGCATCGACGTGCTCCTGCACGACATCCGCTTCGTCGAGGACGACTGGGAAAACCCGACGCTGGGCGCCTGGGGGCTCGGCTGGGAGTGCTGGTGCGACGGCATGGAGGTCAGCCAGTTCACTTACTTCCAGCAGGTCGCCGGCATCGAATGCGCGCCGGTCTCCGGCGAGTTGACCTATGGGCTGGAGCGCCTCGCCTGCTATCTGCAGAATGTCGAGAGCATCATGGAGCTCAACTTCAACGGGCTGGAAGGCGACGAGAAGGTCACCTACCGCGACGTCTTCCTCCAGGCCGAGCAGGAGTATTCGCGCTACAATTTCGAGCATGCCGACACTGCGGCGCTGTTCACGCGCTTCGCCGAGGCCGAGACCGAATGCCGGGCTCTGCTCGCCAAGGGCGAGAGCGGTGAACGCCACCTGATGGTCCAGCCGGCCTATGACCAGTGCCTCAAGGCCGGCCACAGCTTCAACCTGCTCGACGCCCGCGGCGTGATCTCGGTCACCGAGCGCCAGAGCTACATCCTGCGCGTGCGCGAACTCGCCAAGGCCTGCGGCGCGGCGTGGCTGAAGACGGCCGGCGGGGGCGCGGCGGCTACCTGATCTCGACGATCCGTTCGCCGGCCCGCAGGGCCGCGACGATGTCCGGAAGGGCGGGTTCCAGCACCCGCCAAAGCGCCGAATTGGTGACATTGCCGATGCGGATCCAGATGACCGCCACACCGGCGGCATCCGACCGCGCGAGTTGCACGAAATCGACATCCTTGGTGATCAGCGCATCTGCCGTCTCGCATGCCCGCCGCCAGATCGCGCGGTCGCTGGCACCGCCGAGGCCGACGCGGTGGACATGGCTGGCCTCGAACCCCGCCGCCGCGAGCCGCTCGGCCAGGACTGGCGGCAGTTGCGCGTCGATCAGGAAGCGCGGTGTCACGCGGCGGTGATGACGCGATGGTCGATCTGGGCGGAGGCATAGGCCAGCGCCGCCGCGATGTCCTCTGCCGTCAGATAATCGAAATCGGCCAGGATCTCGGCCTGGGTCGCGCCGCCCGCGAGCAGGTCCAGGATGTCGGACACGCGCATCCGGGTGCCGCGGATCACGGGGCGACCGCCGCAGATCGCCGGATCGGACTGGATGCGCGCCAGCGCTGTGTCAGGGGTCGGCGTTGGCATCCTCGCTCCCTTTCCCGGCCATGGGCTGTCGAAACTACACCAAAACCCGCATCAGGACAGCTTGCCTCCGCCGGCCTGAACGCGCATTGACATCGCGTCCCCAGTTGCCAAGAAGCCGACATGCCTGATCTCCTGCTCGAACTCTTCTCCGAAGAGATCCCCGCCCGCATGCAGCGCAAGGCGGCCGACGATCTCAGGAAGCTCGTCACCGATGCGCTCGTCGAGCGCGGGCTGGTCTATGAGGGCGCCAAGGCCTTCGCCACGCCGCGCCGTCTCGCGCTGCATGTCGCCGGCCTGCCCGTGCGCGGCTCCGCCATCCGCGAGGAGCGCAAAGGGCCGCGCGTCGGCGCGCCGGACGCCGCCGTGCAGGGCTTCCTCAAGGCGGCGGGGCTGGCTTCGCTCGACCAGGCGACCATCGTCAGCGACCCGAAGAAGGGCGACAGCTACATCGCCGTCATCGAGAAGCCCGGGCAGGAAACGATCGCGGCCATCGCCGAGATCGTGCCTGGCGTGATCCGCAGCTTCCCCTGGCCGAAGTCGATGCGCTGGGGCCAGGCCTCCGCGGCCGGCGCCAGCCTGCGCTGGGTGCGTCCGCTGCATTCCATCCTCTGCACCTTCGGCGCCGAGACGGAGGAGCCCGAGGTGGTGTCCTTCGAGGTCGACGGCATCGTCTCCGGCAACACCACCCATGGCCACCGCTTCCATGCGCCGGGCGCCATCACCGTGCGCCGCTTCGACGACGTGCTCGATGCCGATCGCCGCAAGGCCATCATCCTCGCCGACGCCAGGACGCTGGCCTTCGCGCAGGGCCTCGAACTGGTCGAGGACGAAGGGCTGCTGGAGGAGGTCGCAGGGCTGGTCGAATGGCCGGTCGTGCTGATGGGTGCGTTCGAGGAGCGCTTCCTGGAGATCCCCGGCGAGGCGATCCGCGCCACCATCCGCGCCAACCAGAAATGCTTCGTGCTGCGCGATCCCGCGACGGGTAACCTCGCCAACCGCTTCCTGCTGACCGCGAACCTGCTGGCGAGCGATGGCGGGGCTGCGATCGTCGCCGGCAATGAGCGCGTCGTGCGCGCCCGCCTCTCCGACGCCGCCTATTTCTTCGCGACCGACAAAGGCAATCTGCCCGACCTCGAGACGCTCAAGGACAGCGCCGAAAAGCTCGGGCTCGACCTGTCGAAGCCGCTCGACCAGCGCATGGCCAAGCTCGACAAGCTCGGCGTCGTCTTCCACGCCAAGCTGGGGACGCAAGGGGAGAGGGTGCAGCGCATCGCCGCGCTGGCGCGCGAACTCGCCCCCATCGTCGGCGCTGATCCCAACCTCGCCGAGCGCGCGGCCAAGCTCGCCAAGGCCGACCTCCCGACCGAGATGGTCGGCGAATTCCCCGAGCTGCAGGGCCTGATGGGCCGCAAATATGCGGAACTGCAGGGCGAGCATCCCTCGGTCTGCGCCGCGATCGAGGAGCACTACAAGCCGCTCGGCCCGTCCGACCGCGTCCCGACCGACCCGGTCTCGGTGGCGGTCGCGCTCGCCGACAAGCTCGATACGCTGGTCGGGTTCTGGGCCATCGACGAGAAGCCGACCGGGAGCAAGGATCCCTACGCGCTGCGCCGCGCGGCGCTGGGGGTTATTCGGTTGGTGGTGGAGAATGGGGTGCGGTTGCCGTTGACTACCGCCTTGTTGGACGCTGGGCGTCGGACATTTGCGGCCTCGCTCATGCAGATCAAAAGCCATTATGCGGATCCGGTGGAGAAACTATCGGCTGTGCTAGGCCAAGAGCACGTCAGTGAGAAAACCCTAGCTTTGATGGCAGGGTTGACTTTGGCGGCGGACGTTCGCTCCACAATGTCTCATTTGGTCATGCCGCCGTTGGAGTTTGAAATCACTCGTGCAGCGGACCTCCTCTCCTTCTTCCACGACCGCCTGAAGATCATGCTTCGCGACCAGGGGGCGCGGCATGATCTGGTCGATGCGGTTCTCGCGGGCGCGACGGCAGAACCCTTCCCCCTTGTGGGGAAGGGCAGGGATGGGGGTGGAGCGACTGGGTCCGCCGATCACCAGGCGGCACCACCCCCCTCTCCAACTCTCCCCCACAAGGGGGAAGAGGGCATGTCGAGTTCCAACGACCTCCTCCTCATCACCCGTCGCGTCGCGGCGCTCGGGCGCTTCCTCGAAACCGAGGACGGCAAGAGCCTGCTCGCCGGCTACAAGCGTGCCGCCAATATCCTCAAGGCCGAGGAGAAGAAGGACGGCGAGGGCGCCTTCGCCGGCGCCGCCGATCTCGGGCTGATCGCCCAGGCCGGGCTGATCGAGGAGAAGGGGCTGGCGGTCGCGCTCGCGCAGGCGACGCCGAAGGCTGAAAGCGCCGTCGCGGCAGAAGACTATGAGGGCGCGATGGCGGCGCTGGCCGATCTGCGCCCGGCGGTCGACGCCTTCTTCGACAAGGTCACGGTCAACGATCCCGACCCGGCGCTGCGGGCCAACCGCCTGCGCCTGCTCAACCAGCTCCGTGCGGCGACGCGCGCGGTCGCGGATTTCGGGCGGATTGCGGGGTAGGCTCGACCTTGCCGGAAGAGCGCGGGGAACCCTTCTCCTGTAAGGAGAAGGGCAGGGATGAGGTGTCGGCGGTTGGACGCCGCTGCCGTGACCTCACCGCCGCCGCCTGAAGAGTAAGCGATCCACTGGTCCAGGGGCCGACACCTCTCCCCTGCCCCTCTCACTGATCTCGGGCTTGCCCGAGATCAGCACCTTGAGTGTCGAAGTCGGGTGGACCCGACTTCGATGCAGGAGAGGGGTTCCCCGCGCCTGGTGATCCAAACGCCTCGCCCTTCGCCGGCAAAACCCACCCCAACGGAACCTATTCACCCCCTGCGACGTTCTGTCGGCGGATGGGGGTGCCGGCGAATGCGTCGCGGCATCGGCTCCGGGGGGCCGGCTCACGGCCGCAGACCGAAGGTTCAAGTCATGTCGATTCTGATTTCCCTGCTGATCACCGTTCTGGTCATCGGCCTCGTGCTCTATCTCGTGCGGATGCTGCCGCTCGACAGCCAGATCAAGAACGTCGTCCAGATCATCGTCATCGTGATCGGCATCATCTCGCTGCTGCGCTATCTCGCCGTGTTCTGAGCGAGCCCGCCCCTTCCGCGGCTTCAGGGCCGCGGCGGGATTCGCGGGGGCACCCGGGGTCCGGCCCGATTGCCGGGCTTGGGCGGTGGCGGCGGCTTGCGTGCGGGAACCAGCGGCTGTCGCGCCGCGACCGCCGTGTTGGCGCCGGGCCGCGCCGGAACCGGCGGCGGCGGGAGCTTCTGATGCACCGGCGCAGGAGCTGGTTTGTAGAACCGGTCGATCGCCTGCATCATCCAGGTGGTGTTGACGAAATGCGCGAAGGGCTGCTCCATCGCGCCATTGGCCCCCACCTTGATGAAGCCCTGCAGCCGCTCGCAGAAATCCTGCCGCTCCTCGCGCGTTTCTCCCGCCAGTCCCGCGGCCACGGCCTCACGGTACATGCGCACGATGATCTGCTGCTCGTGGCGCTTGTCACCGCCGTAGTTCGCCTTTGCTTGGTCGTTGGCGGCGAAGACGCTGGCCTGTCCTGTCAGTGCCGCCCGCGCCCAGTTCCCCTGCGCCGCCAGAAACTGGTGCCCATAGGCGCGCAGGGCGCCCGAGTAATCGCCCACCACCACGGACGCGATGTTGACGCCGTGCATCTGCAGCGTCTGCAGGAAGCCGATGAAGTTGCGCGCGTCCGGCCGGTAATGGCCGCTGTCGTTGCAGACCTCGGCAATGAGCCCGTTCTTCATCTTGATGGTGCCGGCGCAGAGCACGGGCTCTCCGGCGAGATAGGACGAGTGATAGAAGTTGCCCTCCGCGCCGAACCCTTTCCGGCAATGATGGCGGGCCATGTAGAGCTCGCGGCCCATGCTCATGGCGAAACCGCCCCAGTTGGCCGATTTGTTGAAGACGGGGCTGGTCGCGGTCGATGAATCGGCGAGCACGAGGCTCATCGCGCCGGCGTTCTTTTCGGCGCCCTCGACCCCCTTGCCGGGCCAGGTGAACATGTAGGCCTTGCCGTTGCGGAACGTCAGGCGGTACTTGTCGACCTCGGCGCGGCTGAGATAGATCGCGGCTCGGCCCAGCACGTCGAGATGCTCGCCGTGATAGGACAGCCGGCGACCGAAATGCCGCTCGAGATATTCCGGCAGGACATTGATCGTTGTGCCCAGCGACTGGGCCAGCGTTTCGGCGGTGAATTGATACAGTCCATAGATCGCCGGCGTGCGATCCTTGTTCATCGATGTATTGCGCTTGACGTCCTTCAGCCAGTAATCGAGCGTGAAGAACAGATCCGCCTTGAGCTGGATTTTGACATACCCGTCCTGGCATTTCCTGTACTCGTCGATCAGCGTGTCGATACGGGTCAGGATCTTGTCATCGCTGCGCCTGACGAGGGCGACGCTGCTGTCCTTCTTCCACTGCTCAAGGGTCGGCGTAGCCTGGTAGACCTTGGCTTTGGTGGCCATGCAGCGCTCACTTTCGCTCGTGTTGACGGACGCTCGACATCCACTCTTGCACAAACCGTGGCGATGTCGATGTCCTAGGGTAACTGAGACGTTAACGGATTTCGTCCTGCATTCGCGGGTTGACGGCCCTCCCTGGCCGGGTCACCATATCCGCTTCGGTTGAAGGCCCCGGGCGCTCATGTCTGGGGCCTTTATCGTTCTGCAGGCTTCGGACCCGGCGATGAGCTCCCCCAACCGCACCACCCACACCCGCCTGACCTCCTATCCCGAGCCCGGCAGCGCCGCGACGCGCTTTCCCATCCGCTGGGGGGCGCAGACGCCGGCCGAACGCGGCCCGGTGATCGCCTCGACCACGACGCCGGCCGACCGCAACGTCATCGGCGCCCATGGCGGCTCCTATTCGGTCTACCGGGCGCTGGCGATCTCGGCGCGCGCGATGAACCCCTCGCAGCGGCCCGATTTGCACAACACCCACCCGACCGCCGAGATCCCCGCGCAGCCGCAATGGTTTGAAGCAGGGAAAATCGTCTCGATGGACCCGTTCGGCCACCGCGTCGCGCAGGATTTCGGCGGGCTGATCGGCGAGGGCATCGACATCCGCCCGACCATCGCCATCACCAAGGCCCGCCTCAACCTGCCGGAGATCCTGGCCGCGATGGGTGCGCATCGGCTGGCGCCCGACGAGCACATTCTGCACCGCTCGGGCGACATCAGCGTCACCAAGATCGCGATCGACCCGGTCTGGCATCTGCCGGGTATCGCCGAGCGCTTCGGCACCAGCGAGGCCGAGCTGCGCCGCACGCTCTTCGAGCAGACCGGCGGCATGTATCCCGAACTGGTGACGCGGCCGGATCTGCGCGTCTTCCTGCCGCCGATCGGCTCGATCACGGCCTATGTCGTCGGCGAGGTCTCGGCGATCACCGATCCCCGGCGCCGCGTCTCCTGCCGCGTCCATGACGAGTGCAACGGCTCGGACGTGTTCGGCTCCGACATCTGCACCTGCCGGCCCTATCTCGTGCACGGCATCGAGGAGGCGGTGAAGGAGGCGCAGGGCGGCGGCGTCGGGCTGATCGTCTACAACCGCAAGGAGGGCCGCGCGCTCGGCGAGGTCACCAAGTTCCTCGTCTACAACGCCCGCAAGCGCCAGGAGGGCGGCGACAGCGCCGCGACCTATTTCGAGCGCACCGAATGCGTCGCCGGCGTGCAGGACGCCCGCTTCCAGCAGCTCATGCCCGATGTGCTGCACTGGCTCGGCGTCACCCGCATCGACCGGCTGATGTCGATGTCGAACATGAAATACGACGCCATGGTCGAGAGCGGCATCGAGATCGGCGAGCGCGTCGCCATTCCCCCCGAGCTGATCCCGCCCGATGCCTCGGTCGAGATCGAGGCCAAGAAGGCCGCGGGCTATTACTCCCCCGACGGTGCGCCGGGCGACAACGCGCTCAAGGCGACCGTCGGCCGCGACCTCGACAAGTTCTGAAAGCACCGATGCCCGATCGTGACCCGGAGGCGTTCCGCCTCCTGCTGAAGCCCGCCGCCATCCGCTCCCGCGCGCAGGAGATGCTCCGCCTCGGGCTGGCCGGCGACCTCCTGCACTTCACCGTCCATCCGGAGCGGCTGGAAGCCTGCGCCGATTATGTGCTCGAGACGATCCGGGCCAACTACCCGACGCTCGACATCCCGTTCCACGCGCGCTGGCGGCACTTCACCGTCGCCGGCCTCGATCGCTGGGCCCTGCTCGACCGGGCGGCGCATTTCGCCGATGCGCGCGAGCGCGGACGCGCGGCCTATGACCTCGCCGTGGTCAGCGTGCTGCTCGATGCCGGCGCCGGGCCCGACTGGTCCTATCGCGATGCGGTCAGCGGCAAGCGGATCGGCCGCTCGGAGGGGCTGGCGCTGGCCTCGCTCGACATGTTCGCCGCCGGCCTGTTCTCCGCCGATCCGGCACAGCCCCTGCGGGCGGATGCGGCGGCGCTGAAGCGGCTCGATCCCGCGGCGCTGACGGCGGGCTTCCAATCCGCGCCGGGCAACGCCCTGCTGGCGGTCGAGGGTCGCGCCGCCCTGCTCAACCGGCTCGGCGAGGAGCTCGAGCGCCGCGGCCTGTCGCGCCCCGGCGACCTGTTCGACCGCTTCCTCGCCTCGGCCGAGACCGGGAGCCTGCGCGCGAGCCACATGCTCGGCGAGGTTCTGGCCACCTTCGGCGGCATCTGGCCCTCGCGCCTGACGCTGGCGGGCATCGCGCTGGGCGACACCTGGCGCCACCCGCTGATCGCGCAGGGCACCACCACGGCCGGGCTCGTGCCCTTCCACAAGCTCTCGCAATGGCTGACCTATTCGCTGATCGAGCCGCTGCAATGGGCCGGCATCGCCGTCGTCGACATCGACGAGCTGACCGGCCTGCCGGAATACCGCAATGGCGGGCTCCTGCTGGATGGGGGCGTCATCGCGCTGAAGGATGTGGGTGAGGCGGGGCGTGCCCATGAGGCGGGCTCGACGCTGGTCGTCGAATGGCGGGCGCTCACGGTGGCGCTGCTCGACGAGATCGGCGCGCTCATCCGCCAGCGGCTCGGCCGCTCGCCCGAGGAGCTGCCGCTCGCCAAGGTGCTGGAAGGCGGCACCTGGGCGGCAGGCCGGCGCATCGCGGCCGAGAGGCGCCCCGGCGGCGGCCCGCCCTTGACGATCATCAGCGACGGCACGGTATTCTGATTGCAGGGGGTAGCTGATGGTTCAACGTCACGTGGTCGAGATAGCGAACACAACCGACGGAACTGCCGTTCGATATCCACTGAAGAGCTGGATTCGAGACAATCGCGCGGACCTCAATACCGCTGAGCTGACGTCGCATCAGATTCGCAGCGTACTGAAGCGCGAGGGTTGGCAAATGAGATCGACCCCTACCGAGGTCGTCTTGACGCCACCGGGCTCTCCCTCGCTCGATTCATCAACAGACGACGCAGCCAATTTCGATGAGGCGGAACTGGATGGCAGCGGGGCATCCTATTTCTCATTAGAAGCCCAACTCCGCGACTTTTTGGCTGCGAACATCAAATCCATTCCGATAAATGGGAAAGCCCTCTCGATCTACATCGATCAAACGGGACGTGATGGGGTTGAGTACCCCTGCGCCGTTGGATTCATGGATATCCTCGCAGTGGACGACGAAGGTGCATTTTACGTCTTTGAACTAAAGCGAGGGAGAAGCCCTGACTACGTCCTCGGGCAGGTTGCCAGATACATGGGGTGGTTAAAGACGACGATCGGAAAAAACGCGCCCGTCTACGGAGTCATTGTTTCGAAGGAAATAAGCTCGAATCTCAAGTTCGCCCGGCTCGTGGCTGAGAATATCTATTTATACGAGTATGAAGTCTCATTCTCTCTTCGAACCGCGCATGACGTCGGCCATTGATCAATAGGGCTCAAAACATGACCAAGCAGCAGGACGGGGTCACCGTCGTCGATCACCCGCTGGTGCAGCACAAGCTCACGCTGATGCGCGAGAAGGACCGCTCGACCAAGAGCTTCCGCCAGCTCCTCAACGAGATCGGCATGCTGCTCTGCTACGAGGTCACGCGCGACCTGCCGGTCGAGATGGTCGAGATCGAGACGCCGCTGCAGACCTCGCGCCAGCCGGTGATCTCCGGCAAGAAGATGGTCTTCGCGCCGATCCTGCGCGCCGGCGTCGGCTTCCTCGACGGCATGCTGGAACTCGTGCCCGCCGCCCGCGTCGCCCATATCGGGCTCTACCGCGACCCCGACACGCTGCAGGCGGTCGAGTACTACTTCAAGGCGCCCTCGGACATCGCCGACCGCATGGTCGTGGTGATGGACCCGATGCTCGCCACCGCCAATTCGGCCGTCGCCGCCATCGACCGCCTCAAGGAACGCGGCGCCCGCGATTTGCGCTTCGTCTGCCTGCTCGCGGCACCGGAAGGCATCGAGCGCCTGCGCGGCGCGCACCCGGAAGTCCGCATCTGGACCGCGGCGATCGACGAGAAGCTCAACGACCACGGCTATATCGTGCCGGGCCTGGGCGATGCCGGCGACCGCATGTTCGGCACGCGCTGACCGCGCCCCTTCGCAGGGGCGGGCTTCTTTTTGCGTCCGACAGAGCGCCGGGCGCGCGATCAGTTGATGATCTGGACGATGCGGCGCGTGCGCGGCTCGACCAGCACGGGACGCTCGTTGACGACCGTGTAGCGATAACCCTGCGCGCCGTATTCGGCCGGAACCTCGCGGTAGACCACGCCCTGCTCCGGCAGGATCACGCCGACCGTGACGGTCTGCTCGTAGCGATAGGACGGGACGCGCTGCTCCAGCACATAGGTGCGGAAGCGCGGCGAGTCGTCGATCATCGTGCCGCCGGCGGGGTCGCGGGTCATCGGGCGGTTGTCGATCGCGCCGGGCATGGTCGTGCTGAGCGCCGGATCGCGGGTCGCGCCGCCGGCCGGGTCGCGCACGGCGGGGCCGGTGCTCTGGGCGAAGACGGTCGCCGGCAGCACGGAGAGCGCGGCGACGAGGGCGAGCTTCTTGATCATGGTGAGGTGTCCTGTGGTTGGAGGCTTGCCATGACAACGGCGCGCAGACGCCGATGTTCCTGCCCGTCCCGCCCGCACCGGCCGCGTCGACAGGATTCAAAACAAAACCCGCCCCCTTGCGGGAGCGGGCCTGTCTCCTCGTCGCGGGGTGAGGGGCGTATCAGTTGATGATCTGGACGATGCGGCGCGTGCGCGGCTCGACCAGGACGGTGCGGCCGTTGACGACCGTGTAGCGATAGCCCTGCACGCCGTATTCGGCCGGGACCTCGCGATAGACCACGCCATCCTCCGGCAGCACGGCGCCGACGGCGACCTGCTCGCGATAGGCATAGGACGGTACGTCCTGCTCCACGACATAGGTGCGGAATTTCGGCGTGG
>LNFM01003494.1_pt1 | contig 30810 bp, 26 predicted proteins | sample 596031 | NCBI WGS metagenome assembly LNFM01 (sample SAMN04254537, study PRJNA301005) | activated carbon metagenome | isolation source: dual media filters at the Ann Arbor, Michigan drinking water treatment plant | place: USA: Ann Arbor
GTTCCGGACATGATCACCTTCGCGAAGGGAGTGACGAATGCGGCCGCGCCCATGTCGGGCGTGCTCGTGAGGAAGGGTATCTACGAGGCTCACATGAATGGGCCGGAGCACATGGTGGAGCTGTTCCACGGCTACACCTATTCCGGCCATCCGCTCGCTGTTGCCGCCGGCCTCGCGACGCTCGACATCTACAAGGACGAGGGCCTGTTCGAGCGGGCCCGCAGTCTCGAGCCGAAGTTCGCCGAAGCCATGCTGAGCCTGAAGGGCTTGCCGAACGTGGTCGATATCCGCCCCATCGGCTTGATGTGCGGCATTGATCTCGAGCCCATTGCCGGAAAGCCCGGAGTGCGCGGGTACGATGCCATCGAGCGCATGTACCATGAGCACGACCTCTACGTTCGCGTCACTGCCGACACCCTGGTCGTGGCGCCCCCGTTGATCGTCAGCGAGGCGCAAATCGGCGAGATCACCGATCGCCTCTCGCGCGTGATCAAGGCCGTCGCCTGACGCATCGGCCAACGCGAGCGAAGAGATATCGGGGCGGAGGCGCAGGTCTGCCGCCCCGATCATTTTTCTGGGTCGGGAAAAGCAATTGCGGAACCACGCGGTGGCCGAGCGTGTCTGTTGGGCCTCCCCGATAAGACAGAACGAGCCAGATTGTGAAAATCCTGTAGATTTATTTCAGCTTCGCATTGAACCAACGAGAGAATCCACCTGTCATTGTCGCAATCAACGGATTGCGAGTCGCCCTATGATCGAGCCGCCAAAACTTCCCACCCGCCAACCAGACACCGGAAAAGGTACGGAGGTGTTGCTCCTGGTCTCGGTCACGATCCTGTGCAGTGTATTGGCCGGCCTGTTGCATTTCGTTGCTGACGTCCCGCCTGCCACGGCCGCGCTGACCGCTTTGGCCTGCCTCTCAATTCTGCTCGCCGCGAACGCAATGGTGAGGCGCGCGACGACGGTCGCCGCGCTCAACGCTGAGATCAAAGATCTGCGCTCCGAGATTATGGGGCTTCGCAGCGCCCGTGCAACGACCCCTCACTCGGGCGCGATCTCGCGGCCGCCACCTTCCGCCCACGCCCCCGCCGGGGGTGCCATCGCCGGCATCGAACCAGCTCCGTACTCGATGAGTGCTCCGCACGAGCCGCGGCCGGGCATTCCCCAAGCCGGTGGCCAGAGCGCATCGTCCGCCTACCCAGGACACTCGATCCCTGGTCCAGCCAATCGGCAAACGGTGCCTTCGTACCGTCCCGCCTATCCAGCGGGGACCGTCGCAGGATCGATAGCGATGTCGCCAGTTGCAGCGGCAGCAAAGCCAGCGCCAGTGCCGTGGCCCGACGCCATGCAGGGGCCATCGCAGGCGGTTGGCCAAGATACGCGAATCGAGTCCGGCGGCGCTCTCGACTGGTCACTACGGCCTGGCACCCATCGAGAGCCGACGGCACCGATTTCAGAAGTGGCGCCGAATTCGGTAGCCACCGGACCATTGCCGCTCATCGAGCCTCATCGCCTCCCTGTTGATCAACGGCTGAGCCAGCCAGCGACGACTGCCGATCATATCGAGCAGTTTGAGGTCCCGATTCTGCGTCCAAGTCCCGAGGCGACAGAACCAACGGCATCAACCGAGGCTGCGGCAGCCCCAACGATGCAGCCGACACTTGGGTCGGCCTTTGCGTCGCCCGATCGGTTCTCCTCATCGGATCTGGCACTGCCTATCGAGGAAGCAACGCCGTCGGGTTCCGGATCATTTCTCGACGACCTGCGGATGCCAAAATCCGACGGCGCACCCCGAGCCATGTCCCGCCCCGACACCGGCGCATGGCCTCAAGCCGTGCCAAAGACGCCCACGGCTCCACTCGATCTCGGAACGATGCAGAACCTGATCGAGCAACTCTCCGGCCAACTTGATCCGACGACCAATAGCTCAGGCGCCGAAGGCAGCACCACGGCAGCCCCCACCGGAGCACAAACTACTGCTGCGGCGGCCGGTTCACGTGTCCCCCCGAGACTTCCGCAGCGCGCGATTCCTCAAGCAACAATGGCAACCTCATCAAGTCCACCTGCCGCTCGCGACGACCTAGCCCCATTCGGTCATCTAGCCCTCATCGCCGAAGCACTCGAAGCCAAGCGAATGGACGTGATGCTCGATCCCATCCTCGGACTTGCCGATCGGCGGGCACGGCACTTCGAGCTGTCCGTACGGTTGATCAGTGAAGACGGCGCGGATCTAAATCTGACGGAGTATCGGCGAGCGGCAGCCGGTACCGGGCTGCTAGGCCGTATCGACGCCGCCAAGCTGGCTGGCGCGGTCAATGTGCTGCAAGGACTGAGAGTTCGCGGTTCAGCTGCTTCGCTTTTCTCGGCAGTGGCCGGTGAATCTCTCTCCGATGACAATTTTGCGCATGCATTTGTGGACTTACTCGAGGCAGAGCAAGGTCAGGCGACGCGCCTCGTCTTGACGTTCGCCCAATCTGAGGCCCGCAACTTTACCGCCGCGCACTGGCGCGCCGTTTCCGATCTGAATCGGGTCGGCCTCAAATTCGCACTGACCGACGTCACCGATCTCGACATGGACTTCGAGGTTCTCAAGCGTCATGGCTTCGATTTCATCAAACTCGACGCCTCGGTCTTCCTCGAGGGCCTACCCACGCCGAGCGGCCACATACCCGCTGCAGACATCTGTCGGCATCTCTCCGACCTGGGACTTGCGCTCATCGTCGGTGGCATCGTTGCTGAGAAGGATCTTGCCCGCGTCCTCGGCTTCGGCGCACTGCTCGGACAAGGCACGCTGTTCGGTGGACCGAGATGCGTCGAACTAGAACGGGAGCGTCACGCGGCTTGATCCGGCGAACGAGGAACGGGTGTGCAATGGTGCATATGGCGTCCTAGGCCCGACCGGCAGACCATGCCAAACTCGGGAACGGTGCCGCCCTCCCCGCTCGATGGGAAAGCTCAATGCCCCCCAATTCGCACGACATCGTCGTCCTGGACTCCGTTGCGGGGCTCGCTTCGTCAGCGGAAGCCTGGATCTCCGACATTTGGGGAGTCCTGCATAACGGGCTCACCGCCTTTCCCGGCGCAGCTCCCGCGTGCATGCGCTTTCGCGAAATGGGCGGGACGGTTGTGCTCGTGACCAACGCCCCGCGCCCGGCAGCCGCGGTCGTCCGCATGCTCGATCGCCTGGGCATCTCGAGTGCGGCCTACGACGCCATCGTCACATCGGGCGACGTCTCCCGCGGACTGCTCGCCGATTTTTCCGGCCGTCACGTCCACCATCTCGGCCCCGATCGCGACGCTGGAATCCTCGATGGGCTCGACATCCGGATCGGTCCCGCTGAGGCGGCCGACGTCGTGCTGTGCACGGGCCTTTTGCACGACGAGACCGAGCAGACCGAGGACTACCGGCCAAGTCTTGCGGCTTTAGCGAGCCGGCATGTACCGCTCATTTGCGCCAATCCGGATTTGGTCGTCGAGCGCGGGCCGAAGCTCATCCCGTGCGCTGGCGCCCTCGCCGAGATCTATAAGTCCCTTGGCGGGCCCGTTCTCTACGCGGGCAAGCCTTACCCCGCCATCTACGCACGCGCCTACGCAGAGATCGAACGAGCGCGCGGACGCCTTCCAGCGAAGGAACGCATCCTCGCCATCGGTGACGGGATCCGCACCGACGTCGAAGGCGCAGGGCGCGAAGCGCTGCCATGCCTATTCATCGCGAGCGCACTCCACGTCGACCATCGGCGCGAATTCGACTCGGGCCACGTTGCGGACCTATTTGCTGGCCACGCGCATCCGCCCGCGGCAGCCATGCGTTCGCTCGAGTGGTGAGCACGACCTCGAGCACCCTACTCGGCAGTTGCAGTGTTTGCCGGGGCAGAAGCAGAAATCAATTCGCGAACCGGAAGTGCATCACATCGCCATCGGCGACGACGTACTCCTTGCCCTCGAGGCGCATCTTGCCGGCCTCACGTGCGCCGGCCTCGCCATTGAGCCGCACGTAGTCCTCGTACGCGATGGTCTCGGCGCGAATGAAGCCCTTCTCGAAATCCGAGTGGATCACCCCCGCGGCCGCAGGCGCCTTAGTGCCTTTGGTGATCGTCCAGGCCCGCGCTTCTTTCGGCCCGACCGTGAAGTACGTGACGAGGCCGAGCAGCTTGTACCCCTCACGGATCAGCCGATTGAGGCCGGCTTCCTCGAGGCCGAGATCGGAGAGGAAGGCCTGCCGCTCATCCTCGGGCAGACTGGCGAGCTCGGCCTCGATCTTGGCCGAGATTACCACAGCGCCGGCGCCTTCCGCCTTGGCGCGCTCGAACACCTTTGCAGAGAGCGCGTTGCCGTTGGCCGCCGATGCCTCGTCCACGTTGCACACATAGAGCACCGGCTTGGCAGTCAACAACTGAAGCGCATCGAAGGCAGCGCGCTCTTCGGACGCGATATCGGCCAGGCGCGCGGGTTTGCCTTCGCGCAGCAACACCAGCGCCTTGTCCATCAACGCAACCTGCGTCTTGGCATCCTTGTCGCCAGACTTGGCCTTCTTCTCGATGTTGGTGCGGCGCTTCTCGAGGCTATCGAGATCGGCGAGCATCAGCTCCGTTTCGACCGTCTCGGCATCTGCGACTGGATCAATTCGGTTCTCGACATGCGTGATGTCGTCGTCCTCGAAGCAGCGCAGCACGTAGGCGACGGCGTCGACCTCGCGGATATGACCGAGAAACTGATTGCCAAGCCCTTCGCCCTTCGACGCGCCTCGGACGAGCCCAGCGATATCGACGAACGTCAGTCGGGTCGGCAGGATCGTCGCCGATTTGCCGATCTCGGCAAGCTTGGTCAGCCGCTCGTCGGGTACGCCGACTTCACCGACGTTTGGCTCGATGGTGCAGAAGGGATAGTTGGCTGCCTCGGCCGCCGCAGTCTGCGTCAGCGCGTTGAAGAGGGTCGACTTGCCGACGTTGGGCAGGCCGACGATGCCGCATTTGAAGCCCATGATGTGCGAGGCAGTAGGCAATAGGCAGTAGATAGCAGGGGTGCGCGCGATCCAGCGCCATGTGGCATCGTCCCCACTGTCGACTACCTACTCACTATTGCCCTTTCTCCTCCCTTCCATCCATTTCCTGAGATTGTCGGCGAGCGCCGACTGCCGTTTTCCTGCCCGCTCGCCCGCCGGATGACCGCCGGATTTGAGAGGGCTCGCGGAAGCTTCACCGGCGTCCCGGTCTTTCCTTAGCCTGTCGGTTTTGGTCTCGACCTTCGGTGCGTCCTGCCCCAGCGCCAGCGCAACGTCAGTCAAGAAGCGCTCGTTGCCGCCCGTGACCAGCCGCCCCGCCGCGCCAGCGATCGCATCGAGCAGCGGATCGAGCCAAAGCTGGTCCGCCTTGGCAAAATCATTGAGCACGTAATTGGCGACGAGGTCCTTGTGTCCCGGGTGGCCAACACCGATACGCACGCGCACGTAGTCATTGTCGAGGTGCGCAGAGATCGATCGCAAGCCGTTGTGGCCCGCGTTGCCTCCACCTACCTTGACCTTCAACTTGCCGGGTGCGAGGTCGATCTCGTCGTAAAGCACGACAACGTCGCCGATCGGCAGCTTGAGAAATCGCGCCGCCTCTCCGACTGATCGGCCACTTTCGTTCATGTAAGTCTCAGGCTTGAGAAGGAGTACCTTCTCGCCCGCGATCATCGCCTCGGACACCTGCCCCTGGAACTTCTTCCGCCAAGGCCCAGCACCGTGCCCCGACGCGATCCGGTCGACGGCCATGTAGCCGACGTTGTGACGGTTTCGCGAATATTTGGCGCCGGGATTGCCGAGACCGACGAAAAGCTTCATTGCAAGCCCTCATGAGTCCCGGTCGCCGCGTCCATGCACGCTGCGTCAGGCTATTTCTTGGGGGCCGGCGCCTTCGCTGCAGGAGCCGCGGCCTTCGCGTCGCCTGCCGCTGCAGCCGGAGCCGCACCTGCCTGAGCCGTTTCCTCTTCCGCATCACCCTTCGCGGACGAGCCGGCGATGGTGGCAATCGTGAAATCTCGGCCCTGGATCGTGGGCCTGACCCCGTCCGGAAGCGTTACGGCGGAAATATGAATTGAGCGCCCGATATCCAGGCCCTCGAGGTCGATCTCGAATACCTCGGGGACTTTGTCTGCGGGCGCCCACACCTCGATATCACGACGCACCACATTGAGCACACCACCGCGCTTCAAGCCCGGCGACAGCAGATCGTTGAAGAAGCGCACGGGTACGCGCAGGCGCACCATATTGTCGCCGCCGATGCGCTGGAAATCCACGTGCAGCGGCACGTCGCGCACAGGATCGAGCTGGACGTCGCGCGGGATCACCTTGGTCTTGCGGCCGTCAACCTCGATTTCGAAGACGCTGGCTAGAAACCGGCCGCGGGTGATCGACAGGCCGAGTTCCTTGGCATCGAGCGAAATCGTCTCTTGCTCGGCTCGATCCCCGCCATAGATGATGCCGGGCACACGACCTTCGCGCCTTACGGCCCGAGCGCCGCTCTTGCCGTTCGAGGGGCGTCCCACTGCCTTGATGACTTGCGTGTCAGCCATGTTTCCCAGTCTCCCAAAACGATAAGGGCCCCGGCCGCGGTCTTCGCGCGGGGCCTTTGATTCCTGGGCGAGGTCAGGCCCGCTTGGCCCCAGTGCCGGCATGCCTGCCGCACGCGAGCTTCGCCCCACGCCCTGTGTTCATGAGACCGCCCTTATATAGAGACACGTGGCACCGGGCAACGGCCTCTTTGCCTAGGCCAGTGGGCACCCGCACCACGCCGTCCTGCAATCTGCGGTCGCACGGATTGGGCCTCTCGTTTACACCTTGTTTACCAGCCGAATCCCGCCGATACGAGAACGGAACGACCAGCCGAGGCACCCATCCGTGCTCGAGATCGCAATCATCCTGCTCCTGATCGCCGCAACGGTGGGTGCTGCCGCTTTCTATCTTGCACCGCGAATTGCCGCGCCGGTGGTCGTATATGCGGCCGATCCTGACCGACCCAAGGCATTCGGCTATCGGATGTGCTGGCTCGCCATCCGCACTCGCGACACCGAGGGCGTCGTCGAGCGGCTGGGCTTAATCGATCCTGTCACCGCCAACTGGAACAATGGCATCGGTACCGTATATGACGAAGCGCACGAGGACTCGTCGGTCTTCGTCTCGCCGCCCGTCAATGGCTGGACCTTCGTTGTTGGCCTGGCTCTTCCTCAGCCGATCAGCAAGGCGTTTGTCGACAAGACCGTCCCCCTGATGCTCGACCTGGGCAGTCAGTTCATCGAGGTTCAGTACTTCCTCGCGTACCCGGCCCTCGACGCCTTCGCCTGGGCACGCGTCATCGACGGCAAGCTGGTGCGCGCCTACGCCATCAACGACGAGGGCGTGATTTGGAGCAAGGCCAAGCCGATGAAGGAGGAAAAGACCCTCGGCATCAAGCTCTACGAGGTGCGCGGCGTGAAGCGGAGGAAGGATGACGCAGCCGGCGAACTCGTCCTCTATCCGACCGAGCAGCACATCATGAAGCTCGCCTCGAAGTGGAGCCTCGACCCGACCGCACTGGAGGACCTTGCCGTCGGTCCCGCGCACGGCATCCTCGGCCACGCCCCCTCGCGGTGGCGCCCCGAGCGGTTACGCAGGACGGGGTGAAGCGGCACACAAGACGATCGTCAAGGCACGGCCTTCACCAGACCATCCGCGAGTTGCGCGCCTTCGGCGAGAAACCGTCCAATGGCCGTCTGTGCACTCGGTGTGCAGGCTTGATAAGTGCGCCCGAAACTGCGGTAGCCGTTGTTGAAGCTTCGCGTCAGCATCGCTTTGCGCAAGGCCGATCCGCCGTCTGCCGTCAGAATCTCGCGCATCTGATCGCGCCACCGTTGCCCGTCGTTCTGCCCGCACAACTCGCGCAGGTAATGCACCGCGCCGAGGATCTCGGACAGCCGAACCAACTTGTCGTCATACGGTTTGGCATCTTCAGGCTTCACATTGCCGCCCCCACGCGAACCATCGAACTCGGACCGTGTAACCGGCGAGCCCTGTGCGATGGCCTGAGTCGCCCCAATTGCCAACATCGTCAGTGTCGCCGCAACGAAACCAAGTCGGCGGCTGTCGACATCATACCGACGTTGATTGCTCAACCACCGCATACCCGAATGCTCCTTCGGCACCCTCATTCGTCCGATAATGCACGGATTCGGGGCGTCTCGATGATCCAGGCGGATCCTTCGCGCCTCACTGCGCCCCACCGAGCAGCCGATGCGCCCGCCGAATGATCGTCTCCGCGCCCTCGGTCAAAGGCACCGAATGAAGCGCGTCAAGGGCGACAAAGCGCGTTGCCCGGCAATCGCTGGCCGGCATCGGCTCGCCGTTCCGCCAAAGACCATAGTGCACCGCAATCACGTAATGCCACGAAACCTCTCCACCAGGGCTTTCCCGGCGAATAACCTCGTGGAGGTCGACCAGACCGAGGATTTCCGCGACGACCCCCGTTTCCTCGAACACTTCCCGACGGGCTGCACCGGCCACCCGCTCCCCAGGCTCGACATGACCACCGGGAAGGCTCCACATGCCCGCAAGGGCTCCCTTGCCACGCTCGCCCAGCAGAACGGTCCCGTTCCGGAAGATCGCCGCACTCGCCCCGAGACGCGGCCAGTACGGGCGCTGCTCCACTGTGATTGCCATATCGCTTTGCCCCAAGGCCCGCGTTGCCAGTCGCCCAGCCCCGCGTCATGTGTCGCGAGCCGGAGGCCAATCGTCAACCTGACTTACAAGCTCTATGATCGTTCGCCGCCGAGGAGCGACTGGTTGCATGTGCTCGCGCTATAATCTGACATCTCCGCCCGACGCGGTCCGAGCCTACTTCGGGCTCGCCGAAAGCGACACGTTCCCGCCCCGATATAATATTGCGCCGACCCAGCCCGTGGCGATCGTACGCCATTCACCGGCCGGCATCCGAGAGCTTCGACTTGTCCGTTGGGGCCTGATTCCCGGCTGGGTTAAGGACCCGCGCGACTTCGCCCTGATCGTCAATGCTCGCGTCGAAACCGCTGCCCAGAAGCCGTCATTCCGTGGTGCACTGCGTCACCGACGATGCCTCGTACCAGCGAACGGCTTCTACGAGTGGACGGGTCCACCCAGAGCCCGAACACCATTCTTATTCCGACCAGTGACGGGAAGCCTTATGGCATTCGGAGCCGTTGCCGAGCATTGGCTTGGCGCAGATGGCAGCGAAATGGAGACGATGGCGATCCTCACTGTGCCGGCGAACTCCACCGTGGCACCTTTCCACGATCGGATGCCGCTGATCGTAGTCTCGGAGGCTTTCGACCGATGGCTGGATTGCAGGTCGGGCGAAACGACATCCATCGGCGACCTTCTCACTGCCCCTAAAGGTCCCACGCTTGAATGCCTCGACGTGAATCCTGAACTCAATCGGGCGGACCGCGAAGGTCCTGAACTCCTGCGGTCGCCAACCCCTCGCCTACTTTGAAGAGGCCCCTTGCAGAAGGCGCAACCCTTTGTCACAGCAGGGCTCTACCCTCGTCAGGTCTCGAAAAGGTCTTATGAAGAGGCTATTGTGCAACAGCTCCCGCAAAAACGGAGCCCCGTTAGCGCATCGCTGTTTGCGTTAACGCTACGGGAACTGGGACACGACGACGGTAGCCGGCAATATTCTGGCTGCTGACGTAAGTATCGAGGCGGGCTGGGGAATCGGGACGGGAGCGCGGGCTGCGGGAATGGCTCGCGTACCGATGGATTTTCAACGCACCGGCGGGACCGGCGCGCCGAGGAGTCGACGACGATGCAGTACAAGGGTGAGGATCTGGACCTGCGCGTGCCCCATGGTCGGGCCCCACGCGAGATCTATGGGTCCGATTATGAGGCAGCCGCCCCCAACGGGCGCTGGTCTCGAGGGCCGTCGTTCGCAACCGTCAACGGTGAGCCCCTGTGGGTCGATGAGGTGCTCCTGGCTTGCTGCAATTACGCGTTCGACGTCGCGCAGGCCAATGGCGCCGCCGAAGTTGACCTGGAGCATCTCGTCAACGCGCTGACGAGAGTTGATGCCGCCGCCAGGACGCTTGAGACTCGTGGAGTCCGCGAAGGACACCTGAGACGCGAGAGCGCAGCTCTAATCGCCAGCGAGATTCCCGCTGCCAATGCTGGCGAGGCCATGGCTCCGCGCCGCTCGGGCGATTTAGAGGACGTGCTACGGCGCGCCTCCGAGATTGCTCATCGCCGCGGTTCGCCTGCCACTGTAGACGACGTGCTCTGGGTGCTCTTGCACTACAACCGCGACCTGCCCGTCGTGCAGTTGCTTCGCCGCCTCACTCCTGAATGGCAGCGGTCTGATTGGGCCCGGATTCGCGAACCCCAGATGCCGGAACCCATGCCCCGCCCCGTTCCGGTCCAGCTCGTGGCAAACGAGCAGGCACGGATGTCCAGTATCGAGGACAGCCTCCGTCTTATGCAGGCCGAGTTCGCACAGGAGCGCAAGCTGCTGATGGACCTCGTTCGCGACATTCAGCGAGACGTCGTCGCCCAGCGCGGCGACGGCGCTGCTTTCCGCGGCGACCTTGGTCAGCGGCTGGAGGGCCTCGAACGCGCCGTGGCGCTTCGTACGGATAACGGTCGCTCACAGGCACTACTTGCCGAGCGCATCTCCCATCTCGAGCAGTCCGTGCAAGGAGGCTTGGGCGAGACGCTTCGTGGCACGCGAGAGATCGGCCAGAGGTTGGGCGCACTCGAGGCCGTTGTGTCTGATGCGAAGGCCGTCCCCGGCTCCGGCCTTCTCGTCGAACGGATGACGGCACTGGAGAAGGCCGTCCATGGCGGTTTGAGCGAAGGGGCACGCAACTGGGCAAATCTCGGTCAGCGCTTGGCGCAGCTCGAGGCAGTTATCAGTGAGCCCCGCGAGACAATAGTGCTCGACCCAGTCATGGAGCGCATTGCGGGCCTGAGGGACGCCGTGCAGGCAAGCCTTGCTGAGGGAGCACGCGGTTTCGGCCAGATCGGCCAACGTCTCACCGCGTTCGAATCGTCCATCGCCGGAGCCGGAATAGCTCCGATCGTCGAAACCCTGGAGCCGCGCCTTGTCGCGATCGAGCGGCGCCTCGAAGAGTCCGGTAAAGAAAGCCAGCGTCGTCAGACCGAGGTCGCTCTCCATCTGCAGGAGGTCGGCAAGATCCTCGAAGCAGGCCGTGGCGAGGCCGACAGAGTCCGCGGCGATGTGGCGGATCGGCTCTCGGCAATCGAGAGTTATCTGGCCGAAGCCCCGATGTCGGCTCAGGCTCCCAATGACCCGGCCTTTCGAGAACTCAATGAGCGCGTGGGTGGTCTCGAGCGCGCCGTTCGAGCAGGCTTCGGCGATGCCTCTGCTGCGACCAGCCAGATGGTGGAACGCCTCATCACAGTGGAGCGTGCCGTTCAGGAGCGGCCTCGCGAGGACGATGACGCAACCTTGCTGGCGATTGGCGATCGACTATCGGCACTAGATCGCATGCTGGAGTCGCGCAGCCAGCAGACACTGTCTGCAACGGGTGAGATCGTCGAGCGCCTTCGCTCGCTCGAGCAGCGCCCCGTGACGGAGGCGCAACTCGCTGTCGACACGACGGCGTGGGCGACACCGATCGAACAGCGCCTCGTCTCTTTGGAAGGCTCGAGTCTCACCCGAGTGGAGGCCGTGCAAACCAGTATCGAGGCGCTTACGACGCGCCTCGAACAGCTCGATGAGCGGATGCGCTCAGAAGCGCTTGTGACCGAAGAGGCGTTGCGCGGGCGCGATCAGGACTTCGATTTCATCTACAATGAGATCAAACAGGTCGCCCAAAGCCAAGCGACGCTGAATTCAGCCGTCAGCGACTGGCGCACGGAAAGCCAGGAGCACTTCGGCGCAATCGCATCCCGCCTCGACAAACTGGGTCAGTCGCATGTGGTCTCGGTCGGCTCCGATATGTCTTCACGCGACACGGGCCCGACGACCCAGGCCTTCGACTTGCCCGCCGCCATCAAGCCCAAAGACGGCGTCGACATTGTCGTGAACGGCGCGGCACGGCAGAACGGCACCCCCCGTATCAGCGGCATCAGTGCCGACGACTATGCGCTTCCGTCGGAGCCGGATCGCGGCTTCTGGTATTGGCTCTTCGGCACGTCGAGCGTTGCCACCGCGAACCGCCAGTCCAACATACAGGTCGACCGGATGCGCCAGGGCATTCGTGACGCGCGCGAGAAACGTCGTCCCGAGGCTTGAGGAACCGGGACAGCCGGACTGTTCCGAACGCGTCCGGCGGTCCGGCCCCAACTTCTCAACCTTAGTCGAACAGGATCACCTGACGCACCACCGCCGCATCCGCGAGGCGATCGAAGCCCTCGTTGACCTCGTCGAGGCCGATGCGGGCCGAGAGCAGGCGATCGACCGGGAGCTTGCGGTCCTTGTAGAGCCCAATGTAGCGGGGCACGTCGCGGGCAATGACGCAACCGCCCATGTAGCTACCCAGGACCTGACGACCGTCCTGCACCATCTGGTAATGCGGTAACGTCAGTTGCGCCGCTGCTGGTGACAGGCCCGCCGATACCGTCTTGCCCCCTCGCACCGTAATCTTGTAGGCGAGCTCCATCGCCTTGACCGTGCCGGCCATTTCGAACGCCGCATCGACGCCGCCATCGGTCGCTTTCAGAATGCGCTCAATGCAATCCGGCTCCCGCGCATTGAACGTCTCGGTGGCTCCCAGCTGCCGAGCCAATGCCAGTTTATCGTCATGCACGTCGACCGCGAGGATGCGGCCGGCCCCCGCAACGATGGTTCCGAGCAGGCACGAGAGCCCTACGCCACCGAGCCCCACGACAGCGACGACGTCGCCTGGCTTGGTCTCGGCCGTATTCACGGCCGCACCGACACCCGTCACGACAGCGCAGCCGAAGAGAGCAGCATCGGCGAACGGCACGTCCTTCGGAATCTTCTGGACTGAGTTGCGCGGCACCACGGCCTGCTCTGCGAAACACGACAGCCCCGCGTAATGCGCGACTTCCTTGCCGGCGAGCTGCAACCGCCGACCTCCGGTTGCGAGATCGCCCTTCTGCTTGGCAGCATTGAACGTGGTGCACAGGTTTGGGCGCCCGCTCACGCATTGACGGCACGCCCCACAACTCGGCGCGAAGATGAAGACGACATGATCGCCGACGGCGAGATCGGTCACGCCCTCACCCAGAGCCGCGATCTCGCCGGCCCCTTCATGGCCGATTACGGTCGGTAGAGGACGCGGCCGAGCGCCTTCGATGGTTGAAAGGTCCGAGTGGCAGAGCCCCGCGGCCCGCACCTTGACCAGCACCTCGCCCGCGCGTGGCCCCTCAAGGTCGAGCGTCTCGATTCTGAGCGGCCGGCTTTGGGCGTAGGGGCGAGGCAGTCCTTGCTCGTAAAGGACGGCACCTTTCACTTTCATCGAAGACTCCGGGATGTGATGAGCGGTTCAAGGCCCGCAAACGAGGCGACTATATCGACCGTTCTGCATCGGGTCAGCTTAGACGCCAAGGCCGGAGAACTTTCGAGTTGCCTTACCACCTCTCATCGGCAGAATGCCCGCGCCGACCAAATGATCTTCAATGACAGGGAGTTGCATCATGAGTTTGAGGAAAGCCATCGCCGTCGGTACAGGCGCCATCCTTGTAGCAACACTGGGTACGGTTGCGGTATCCGCTCGCGACGTGGTCACTCGGGAAAATGGTGTCACCCGTGTCGACGCCCCAACCACGCGGGTCCGCGTCGACGAGGATACCGGTGACACCCGCGTCAAGGTCCGCGCTCCGGCGACCAAGGTCGATGTGGACACCGAGCACCGTCACGTGCGCATCCGCGTCCCCTTCTACAGCGGCGACATTCGCTGGTGATGCGTCCGTCGGTCAGGACGGAATAGACTTGGGGTGGACTACGGACGAGTAAAGTGCGTTTCTCTTGGTCGATCTGCCGCTCGTCGGTCCGAGGGATCAACGCCCATGACGACGTTGTCTAGCGATTCCTCCCCGCGCACCGGTCTGCCCCTCTGGGCCGTGATCGCCGCGGCCGGATTGATCGTGGGAACCACAGCCGGCCTGCGTCAAGTGGTCGGCCTCTACCTGCCACCGGTGAGCGAGAGCCTTGGCGTGGGCGTCGAGCCCTTCTCGACGTCCATGGCCGTAGCGAACCTGCTGTGGGGAGTCGGCGGCGTCGTCGCCGGTGCCATTGCCGATCGATACGGGGCGGGACGCGTTACGCTGCTGGGCCTCGTCTTGATCATCATCGGCTACTACATGCTTTACTTGGCCCAGACCGGACCAGACTTGATGTGGAGCGGCATATCTCTGGGATTCGGTGTCGGTGCCTGCGGTATCTCGGTGATGGTCGGCGTTGTTGGCCGCGCTGCGCCACCCGCCCGCAGAACAGCCGCGATTGCGGCTCTCGGCATGGCCAACGGCATCGGCAATTTTCTCGCATTTCCCTATACGCACCTGCTCATGGAAACGATGGGCTGGCGCGCTAGCATACTGGCCGTGATCGCCACTCTGGCCCTGATGCTACCGTGCGTCTGGCTGGTCAGCGGCAAGACGCAACCGATGGTGGGGGCCAAGTCACAAGCCTTCGGGGAGGCCTTTCGCGAAGCCTTTCGCCTGCCGAGCTATTGGCTGCTCACGATCGGCTACTCCGTATGCGGTTTCCACGTCGCCTTCTACTCGGTGCACTTACCGGCTTTCGTCGCCTCGCAGGGTCTGCCGTCCTCCGTCGCGGTCTGGGCGCTCACGGCAGTGGGGATCGCCAACATCATCGGCACCTATATCGCCGGGCAGTCGAGCCGCTACATTGAAAAGCGCTTGGCTCTGACCATCATTTATCTGGCCCGCTGCTTCGTGTTTCTGGGCCTCCTCTACCTGCCACCAAATGGACCGACAATCATCGTGCTCTCGACAATTCTCGGGTTCTTTTGGCTGGCGACCATTCCTCTCACGAGCAGTCTCGTTGCGACCTTCTTCGGTACCGCCTGGCTGTCCATGCTCTTCGGCTTTGTCCTGCTCTCGCATCAAACAGGGTCGTTCGTCGGCGTGTGGCTGGCCGGCATTCTCTACGACATCACCCAATCTTACGACACGATGTGGTGGATATCGATCGGCCTGAGCCTCACGGCAGCTGCCGTTCACTGGCCCATTCGGGAGCGCCCCGTCCCGCGCCTGGCAACCGGGCCCTGAGCGTTGCCGTTATCGAAGGGTCCGGCAGTGTGACGACGCCCTCGTCACTCCGGATCAAGGGCTTCGGATCTCTTCTCTGGAGATTGATTTGGCTGGGGCGGGAGGGTTCGAACCTCCGCATGGCGGAATCAAAATCCGCTGCCTTACCACTTGGCTACGCCCCATGAGGGGCGGGACCATAGCCCGCGACCGGCACGGCCGCAACGGGGCCGGCACAGCAAAAACACAACATCGCCGCCAGGGCTGCGGCAACCGAGCCGACGAATGGGCCAAGAAATCGCCGATTGCGATCAAGGCGTGGCAACCTTGGGTTCATGTGAAGCGTGAAAAAAACGAGCGTACGCGCTTATCCACAATCCATCCCCAGAAACCCCCACAGGACCAACGACTTTCGTCTTGACATGGGCATTTATGCCTCATCAATATAATTGAGGAATAATTGTCGCATCCGGGATCCAAGCCCGGGTGGCGGACGTTGACCCCGCAGCCTGAGCGTAAACACGAAGGCAGCTGTTATGAGCATCGAGCAATTGAATAAGGCTGCGAGTGCGGCAGGGTACGCGATGGCGACCCCTGACGAAGACGGGGTCGTCCAGACACGTGCGGAGGTCGAGGTTGTGCCCGCCCCGTCCCGCGCAGTGGTCGTGGCAGAGCCTGCACTTAAATTGAGCCCGAGCGAAACCGTGGCCAACCTGACAAATTGGGCCAAGGGCTACTGGGCTGGCTCCGGTTGGCGTCAACCGGCTTAGATTGGTTCGGAGCCGGGTGGGTCCCTCGCGGGACACACCGGGCATTGAGAAGCCGTCTGCTCCGAGGCGATCTACAAACGATCGAGATTCTGAGGATCTGGGCCGGGACGGCGCGGGCCTCCCGCATATCCTCAGCCGCACATCTTCAATTCGGCGACCGTCAACCGACAGCCCAATTGACGACGATCAAGCCGAGCACGACCAGCGTCATGCGGCGGTAACGGCGACACGTCGCGCAAGCCCTTGCATCGCGAAGCCGGTCGGTGAATGTCATCGTCACCTGCAATCCGGGTTGCGTTGACTGTTCGTGGAACACGACTGCAGCACAAAAATGGAAACGAGAGGGTAAATCACCCTCCCGCGAAACAATCCGTCCGACAGCCAACCACTAGTTCTTCTTGACGCGGTAGTCGTCGTGGCAGCTCTTACAGCTCTTCGTAACTTCACCAAAAGCCGCCTTGAACGGCTCCAGGCCTTGCGCGGCCGCGGCGCTGGCTTTGGCTGCGTCAGCAGCCATCCGCTTGCCTTTGGTGTCGAAATCCTCGAACGTTTCCCAGATTTTGGGAGCAGCCGTTGTCTCGCCACCCGTCTCAGTCCCTTTGGGGTAGAGCTTGGCGAATTCACCCCAAGCACTGGCGATCGTATCCATGCTGGCCTTGGCCTTGTCCGCCTCGAAGGGAAGCTCGCCCTTCACCATTTGCGAGCCGGTCTTGGTGGCGCCGCCGACGGCCTTCATCACTTCCTTGCGCTTCGCGATGGCGTCCTGTGCGATCGCGGCCCCTGACGCGACCACCGCAACGGCAGCCAGTAGTGACAAGCCGGCCAAAACGTTTGATTTCGACATGAAAACTCCCTGCAGTCCGCCTTCCGCCCATATCGCGGACTCGCTCAACCGTTAATTCAGGTCCGCTCCTGGCTCGATCAAACATTTCGTGATCGGTCGTGATTTTCCGTGAGCAGACACCCGTGCGGCTACCTCAGATTTCCGCAGAAGCGTTGAATACGTCGACACGCTTCCTCGAGGCTGGCGTTGTCGAGCGCATAGGACACCCGAAAGAAAGGTGACATCGCAAAAGCAGCGCCGTGAACGGCAGCCACGCCCTCTTCTTCGAGGAGACCGGTCACGAAATCCTCGTCTGTCACGATCTTCTTGCCGCCAGCCGTGGTTTTGCCGAGCGTCCCCGCACAGGAGGGATAGACGTAGAACGCGCCTTCCGGCTTCGGGCATTTCACGCCTTGTGCCTGATTGAGCATAGCCACCACCAGGTCCCTCCGCTCGCTGAACTTGGCGGCATTGGTCTTGATGAAGTCCTGGGGCCCATTCAGCGCCTCGACACCGGCCCATTGTGAAATCGACGACGGGTTCGAAGTCGACTGGCTCTGCAGCTTGCCCATCGCCTTTATGAGAGGCTCCGGCCCACCGGCGTAGCCAATGCGCCAACCCGTCATGCAATACGCTTTGGACAGACCGTTGACCGTCAGCGTCCGCTCGTAAAGGCGCGGCTCGACCTGAGCGATCGTGAAAAACTCGTGCCCATCGAAGAGCAAGTGCTCGTACATGTCGTCCGTTAGCACCCAGACGTGGGCGTGTTTGACGATCACGTCGGTCAGCGCCTTGATCTCGGCCTTGGTATAGGCCGCTCCCGTCGGGTTCGACGGCGCGTTGAACATGAACCACTTCGTCTTTGGCGTGATCGCGCGGTCGAGAACCTCCGGCTTGAGCTTGTAGCCATCCTCCATCCGGCAATTGGCGAACACGGGCTTGCCGCCCGCAAACAATACGATATCGGCATAACTCACCCAGCACGGCGCCGGAATAACCACCTCGTCGCCAGGATTGATCGTGGCGCAAAGGGCGTTGAACAGGACCTGCTTGCCACCGGAGCCGATGGTGATCTGGCTCCGCTTGTATTCGAGGCCGTTCTCGCGCTTGAACTTCCCGACGACGGCATCCTTCAACTCGGGCATGCCGTCCGGATCGGTGTACTTCGTCTTCCCCGACTGAATAGCCTTGATCGCCGCGTCCTTGATGTTCTGCGGCGTATCGAAGTCCGGCTCGCCCTGAGACAGAATGATGATGTCGCGCCCCTCGGCTGCGAGCGCGCGCGCTTTCGCCGACACGCCCATGGTCGCGGACGGGGTAATCCGGTTCAGGCTATCGGAGAAAAAGCCCATGGCACGTCGCCTTTCGGGGTATCGAGTTGCTCGCGTGTCCCTCGCATCCGGCGAGGCGGCGCGGACCATAGGCGCAGAGGCGCCGGAGAGCAAGGAAGACGGCCGCAATGCGACCAGAAAATCCGCTCTTCTTGAGCGCAGGGACTGCGCCCTCGCCCTCTCGAACCCACCATTCATTGGGGCTTGGGCCCACGCCCTCTCTTCGATAGTGTCCACCTAGCAAGAACAAAGGACGCCCGACGATGAAGCTGAAACTGCACCATCTGAACCTGTGCACGAACAATGTCGCCGCCATGGACGAGTTCTATACTAAAGTGCTCGACATGCAGTCCGAGCCATCGCGCAATGCGACGCGCGACACCTCGCAAGGCTACTCTGGCAAGGTCGCTTTCGTGACCGATGGCCAGTCCGAGGTGCATCTGGCCGAGCGGGATCTCCAGATCGGTTTCAAAACCGGACAGGCCATCAACCCCCTGGAGAAGGGCCACATCGCCTTCCGTACCGACGACATCGCCGCCTTCAAGAAGCGCCTCGAGGAAAAAGGCATCCCGTATTCCGACTTCGGCGCCTGGGCCATGAAGGGTTGGCAGCAGATATTCTTCCACGACCCGGACGGCAACGTCGTCGAGGTCCACCAAGTCGACGCATAGATGGAGATCTGGCGCCAGGCCGGAGCATAACCCCATACGGCACAAGAATGCCCTCGAACACCGCGCCGCTTCCCGCTAAGCAGGCGCCATGAGCACAAGCGCGGAGTTCGAGATTTTCTTGAGTGCGACCCCCGGCCTGGAGGCACCACTCTGCGCGGAAGCTATCGCGCGGAGCTTCAAGGCCCCTAAGACTGTTCCCGGTGGCGTCACGATCAAGGGCCGCTGGCTCGACGTGTGGCGCGCCAATCTAGAGTTGCGCGGAGCCGGGCACGTTCTGGCTCGCGTCGCGACCTTCCCGGTCATCCACTTGTCGCAACTCGACAAGCGCGCCCGCAAACTGGCCTGGGGCAAGGTCCTCCGCCGTGACGTGCCGTTTCGCGTCGAGGCTTCTTGCAAAGCATCCAAGATCTATCATTCCGGGGCTGCTGCGGAGCGCATCGAACGCGCCATCAGCGAGGAACTGGGTGCGTCCCCGTCTCCCGACGCTATCGTCTGCATCAAGGCGCGCATCGAGCGCAACATCTGCACGATCGCGGTCGATACCTCAGGCGAGTCGCTCCACAAGCGCGGGTTTAAGGAGGCCGTCGCCAAGGCACCGATGCGCGAGACCATGGCTGCCATGTTCCTGCGCCAATGCGGCTACGACGGCTGCGAGCCCGTCCTCGATCCGATGTGCGGCTCGGGCACCTTCGTCATCGAGGCCGCCGAGATTGCCGGGGGATTGAAGCCCGGGCGCGGGCGACGCTTCGCCTTCGAGCACCTCGCCAACTTCGACCAAAAGGCCTGGGCGGAGATGCGTCAGTCTGGAGGCATTGCGCCAATCACTGTTCGCCTTTACGGCAGCGACCTGGACATGGGCGCGGTCCGCATGAGCTGCGCCAATGCCGAACGCGCCGGCGTCGGCGACATCACCAACTTCAGCCAGTGTTCGGTCGAAGACCTCACCGCGCCCCCTGGACCGCCCGGCCTCGTCATCGTCAATCCGCCCTACGGCGACCGCATTGGTGACAAGAGAAAGCTGCAGGCGCTCTATCGGAGCCTCGGCGCCGCGCTGCTGTCGCGTTTCCCGGGCTGGCGCGTCGGACTGGTGACCAGCGAAGCGGCACTTGCCGAAGCCACGGGACTTCCGTTTTCTGCCCCGTCACAACCTGTCCTTCACGGCGGGCTACGTATTTGGCTGTTCCAGACAGCACCGCTCGCTTGAACGCGGTCGCGCCTGATCAGCGCGCTGGGTTTCGCCCTCCACCATCGCGGGTGTCGTCCTCATCGAACAACGGAAGTTCCGCAACGGACGTTCGTGCCGGTCCCGCCACACCAAGGTGTCGATAGGCTTTCAACGTCACGATACGCCCACGTGGCGTGCGACCGATGAACCCCTGCTGCAACAGGTAGGGCTCGACGATCTCCTCGAGAGCATCGCGTGGCTCGGAAAGTGCGGCGGCGATCGTCTCGATGCCGACTGGACCACCATCGTAGTTCTTGACGATGCACGCGAGGTAGCGGTGATCGAGCGCATCGAGACCCTCGTTGTCGACCTCGAGCATGCGCAAAGCCTTGTCTGCGACAGGCGCATCGATCACGGCGGCGCCACCCACGGAAGCGAAGTCGCGGACGCGGCGCAAAAGCCGGCCGGCGATGCGCGGGGTTCCTCGTGATCGGCGCGCGATCTCCATGGCGCCATCCTTCGACATAGGTGCGCCGAGCACGCGGGCACCCCGCGATACGATGAGCTCCAGCTCCTCGTGCGTATAGAAGTTGAGACGCACCGGAATGCCGAATCGGTCACGCAGCGGGTTGGTCAGAAGCCCCGCGCGCGTCGTTGCTCCGACCAGCGTGAACTTGGCGAGATCGATCTTCACGGAACGCGCCGCAGGTCCCTCGCCGATGATGAGGTCGAGCTGAAAATCCTCCATCGCGGGGTAGAGGATCTCCTCGACAGCCGGGTTGAGCCGATGAATCTCGTCGATGAACAGAACGTCGCGCTCTTCGAGATTGGTGAGCAGCGCCGCGAGATCGCCCGCTTTGGCGATGACGGGTCCGGACGTCGAACGAAAACCAACGCCCATTTCCTTGGCCATGATCTGGGCGAGGGTAGTCTTGCCGAGACCGGGCGGCCCGGCGAACAACACGTGATCGAGCGCGTCACCGCGTCCTCTGGCAGCCTGAATGAAAACCTTGAGGTTGGCGCGCGCCTGTTCCTGCCCGACGAAGTCGTCGAGGGACTGCGGCCTGATCGTAGCCTCGAAGGCATCAGCCTCGTTGCGCTCTCCCGTGACGAGCCGCTCAGCCGTCATGTCGCGCTGCCTCCGATTCGGCTACTTCCTCGTGTCTGATTGCCGGACGGCAGCGTGATTGGCAACCCTGCGCGGAGCTATCGGCACAGGCGTGCGATGAACGAAAGTTGTGACGTACGTTCACAGACAGTTCATGCGGCGAACCATAGTTGTGCTAGTAGACCCGCGCCCGGCGGGCCAGTCGCGGACAACGATCGCCGGTGGCATGGAAGGGGAGTAAAATTATGAATTTCAAGACACTAGCTCTGGGGATTTCCCTGGCGCTAGCCGCCGTCTTGCCGGCACAGGCACAGCGCGGCGGCGGAGGCGGAGGCGCCGGAAACTGGGAACTGCTCGGTGAAAATCAGGTCAACCTGGGCAACGAACGTGATGTGATCCGTCTCAATCACGATGAGAATTTCTATCGCAACAAGGCCTATCGCAGGCTGCGCTTCGAAGCGGATGGTGGCGAAGTCCGGATGAAATCCGTGCGCCTCGTCTATCTGAACGGCCACGGCGAGGACATCGACGTCAGCCGGACGCTGAGGCCCGGTGAAGAAGTCGATCTCGATTTGCGCGGCGAGCGCAGCTATCTGCGCCAGATCGAGATGAGCTACAGCGGCAAGCTCGGGCTTTCGCTCGGCGGCGGCGGCATCCGGCTCAATCAGGCGACGATTCGCGTCCTCGGAGAGAACGCGCGCGGCGGACCTCCGCCAGCACCACCCTTTGCTGGTCGCCCCGGCGGCGGCGGTCGTGGCTTCGACGAGATCGCTCGCGAGCGCTTCAACACGCGTGACAATCGCGTCGACATTCGCGTCGGGCGCCGTGAGGGCCGGTTCGGTCAGATCCGCCTGAGCAACGTCGGCAGCGAGCGCTTCAACTTGGTTGAGGTGGTCGCCGAGTATGGCAATGGTGAGCGCCAGCGCGTGCGCGTCAGCGAGCGTTTGGAGCCCGGTGAGCAGACGCGGCCGATCGATCTCGAGGGCGACCAGCGGTTCCTGCGCAGCGTCAGCATCGTGCTTGATCCTCGTCGCCGAGACGTCCCTGCCGAGGTCGCGCTGCTCGGCACCGAGCGCCCGGGACGGGGCGACAGCGACGGCCCGCGCGGCGGGGGCGGTTATCGCCCGAGCAACGCGGCTTGGAAACTGCTCGGCCAGCAGGCGGTGGGCGTTCGCGGCGACCGCGACGTCATTCGCGTCGAACAATCAGAAGACTTCTATCGCGATCGGGGGCTCGACGCATTGCACTTCGTGTCCGAGAACGCCGACGTACATCTGATGTCGATCCGCGTGGTCTATCAGAACGGTTACGGTGAGCACATTCGCGTCGACCGGCTGATCCGCGCCGGCGCCGAGCTTTCCATCGACCTGCCCGGCAATCGCAGCTACCTCCGGGAGATCGAAGTCACGCAGCGTAAGTTGCCCGGACAAAGGGGCCGTGCGCTGGTGAGCATCTACGGAGAGCCGGCTTCGCGCCGCCGTTGATCCACGCCCTGGTTGATCATTGTTTGGGGGATGAAGGGCAACCTTCATCCCCCATTTCGTTGTCCTGCCGGCGTTGCCAGACAACGATGTTCTGAGAATTGAGCTTACGTCGTCTTCACACCCGTGGGTCAGGAGCAAACGGCGATCCTCCTGCGAACAGGCCGTCCGCGGCAGGTGCTGGGCCCGGATCAAGTCAGCTCGATAGAGAAGGCGTGATGCACGCTGGATGGCATGACTCGGCAACCAACGTCATCGTTGCGTGCGCGGCTGTGCACTGACGGTCAAGGTACCGATGCGACCGTCGAGACGACGCAGAACGAGGCGGTAGACGAACCCGCTATCGCCCTCACACAGCAGGATGCGCACCACGTCGCCAGCCATCTCGTCCCGCGCCATGTCCTGGACGTCCCGGGCGGACCTAAGCTTTTCGCGTGCGACGATGGGAGCCGCGTCCGACCACTCGCCGTAGCAGCGGTCCTCCGCGGAAGCCCGGCCGCCAAATGTCGCCGCCAAAACGGCGGCGGAAGCTATGGCGGCGAGACTGAGGGCGGATCGACGTGACATTGCGGGGGCTCCAGTAATGGGAACATAGGGCACACGGACTGAACCCCTGATGAATGCCCGTCGGCGGCTTCAGACGCGGATCGAAACCGGTCGGCGGCCCAGGGGCAAAGCTGCGCGTGAGCGGCCGACAACGGTCATGATGGTTCCCACGAGGCCTCCGACAGCCTGCGCCACAGCCACGACGTCGTTGCCGAGCTGCTCGATCAGGGCGCCCGGGACATGCAAACCGAACGCCGACAGGACCGCCGGCGCGACCGTCGAGATGGCGGTTATCAGTGTTCCCCAGATGGTGAGGGAATTGCCCCACCACTTCGAGACCGCCTCGGAGGGTGCAGTCGTGGGATGATGTGACTCGGGCATGAAGCTCTTATCCTTTCTTTTCTGAGAAGGTAGAGAATCGACTTGAGAAATCGGAGTGCTGTCCGAAAAGGAAAGGCGGCCGTCCTCGAGGCTCAGCGCCTGTGCGAGAGACTTGTCCACGCGCGCAAGCCAGCCGCGGCCGAAGCGCCAGAAATGACCGAGTGCGCGATACCGGCGCCGGCGGATGTCCGCATAGCGCTTGAGTGTGTCCCGCACGGGTAGGCGAGTGGCGGCCGCCAGCGTGATGGGGCCGATCTGGCCGTCGATTGCGACACCCAGCGCCTCCTGCATCATCCGGGCCGCTCCACCGACACCCTGATTGACGGCTGCATCGAAGTGGAAATGAGCGAGCGGCGCCGGCAGAGCTGGGCAGTACGCAGCGCGCCAGTAGCGCTCGCGATAGATGCGCGTGACGGTTTCGTCCGGAATAGCGCGAAGCTCGGATTTCAACCGTTCGCGCACAGCGGGCACGAGCGACTTCCCCGTGAAGGCAGCATAAGTCGCAAGCGTGATGCCCTTGTTCGTCGGCCCGCCCGGATCGAAGGCGTCGTCGCTGTAGCCGCCTTCATGCTCGAGAATGCGAGCAAGCGACCACGCGAAGGCCGAGGTATCGGGGACGACGGGTCGCGGGGAGCCCCCGGTCGGATCCGGAGGACGCCTAACCCCCAGCAGACGATTGCGGGCGAAGGCCTCCACCGTGACCGCATCCGACTGGTTGCCGCCGAGCAGGATCACGCTTTCGTTGGTGAACCCCACCAGGAAGCCGACGTGTCCGAGAGCCGGATTGGCTCCGCGCGACAGGACCGCGATGTCGCCCGGTTCGGGCGCGGTCGCCGTCTGTCCCCAACCAAGATAGGAGCGCGCCATCAGCGATCGCGTCCCTGCTATTCCGGCTCGCTCGAGGCAGGCGCCGACGAATGCCGCGCACCACGCCGTCGCATCGTCGGCCAGTTGAGGGTGGCCGACCTCGCGGATGTAATCGTCGATCCGGGAATTACTCTTCGGCCCTGGAATCTCGCGCTGCCCGAGTTGGGCCCAGGCATGGGCGAGCCACGCGGGCTGGCGCATGTCGCCGAGGCGCATGGCTTTAGCTCCCTACTGAAGTTGTATAAGTCCAAGTCAAACGACGGCGTCACGCGGCGCACCGCGTCCCATCACGGCGCTGACCTGGTGCACGCGGATGGAGAGCGTGGATTGCGGCAGACCGAAATCGGCCGTCTGCTCGGCAGCCGAGTAGGTCGCAATCGGCTCGCTCGTAACCATCGTGCGAACAACGGTTCCAGCAGACAGGATGTCGACCTCGTAACGCTCGATTTCCTCGGCGAGAGGCACCTCGACCGACGTCCAACTGTCTCCGCCGATCCGTGTGCGCCTGAGCCAGGTGATTGTGAGGTCACCACCATCGCGTCGGCCACGAACGTGCACCGGGCTGAGTGGCCGTAGACCGAGGCCGCGGAAAGCATGGATCTCTGTTTGATACGAGGCGTCGCCCAGCGCACGGGCGGCCGGTCCGTAACGCCAGACGAGTGGCAGCCCGACGTCCGTCATCGTGAGTGGAACAGGCGTCAAGGCGCCGTCCAGCAGCACAAACCGTGCCCCCGCCGCAATCGGTGCACGCATCGCCCGTTCGGTTCCGGCTTGTCCGCGCAGAAGCTTCGCGAGTTCGTACGTGCCCGGCGCCACGAGCGTCGCCGTCTCGAACTGCAAGACCTCCCACTCGCCGTCGTGACCTTCCACGGCTGCCGCATTGCCTCCCGCCAGGAGGTTGAGTGTCGTGGTCGACGTCAATATACCGGAATCGACACGCACTCTTATGCGCGAGGCAAAATCGAACCGGCATTCGGGACCCGGTGCCAAGTCTTCGAGAAGGACACCAGTGATGCCCTTGCGGCCCGCAACCGCTGCGAGCGTGAAGTCTGCATCGGTCGGCGAGCGGTAGAATGCCGCGCCACCGCCCGGCCAAGGTTCCCGGACCGCAACCACGTAGCCGTTCGCAGGCACTTCCCCTCCCGTGAGCAAGGGCAGATCGAGAAATACGCCGAGAACCGGACCGATCGTGCCGTCGTCTCGAGGCTTCTCGGGCCTGACGACGGTGCTGCCTCCTGCGTAAACCGCCGGATCGATTGCGATCGCCTCGATCTCACGCGCCCCATGGTCACCGACCTCGATGATGCGGAAGAGGCGGGAACGTTCTGCATGCTCGAAGACGACCACATCGCCGGGCTGGAGAGCCAGCGCCGAGGGCGGGAGCAGGAATCGAGCCCGCTCGCGCGCGGCCCAAGTCTCAAAGAGCCAGGTGTCGGCAGTGCGAACCGCCTGTCCGGCGTCCATGACGAGGGCGAGTTGCGCGTCTGCGACGCGCCCGGATGCTCCAACCAGGCGGCGCGACTGGGCAACGGCCTGCCGGTAGTCGGATTCGAGCGCCGAGTAAGAGACGCGTGCCGCGGCGGGAAGGTCCGTCTCCTGGGCCCGGGTGAGGCGCACGAGATCGGAGCCGGGCTTGGTCTCGACCAGATCGTCTATCGTGAGCACGACAAGCGGCGGCTCGGCTCCGCGATGGGCAAACCGGATCGCGCCGCCGTCGTCGATCGCATCGAGAAAATAGGCGAGTTCCAAAGGCTGCATCGCATCGCGAGCCGACATCGGTCGGTCGATGACGAGGCCCGTGACGAGCGCGTCGAGCGCAGAGACGTCGTAATCGGAAAAGCCATACCCCTCGAGCAGCGCGGCGATAACCGCGCCGAGTTGTTGGCCGGTCACGCGTCCGTTGATCCAATGACCGAGGCGCCAATTCGCGCCGTCGCTCCACACGAGATCGAGACTTGGAAAGGCCGGATAGGGACGCGCGTCCCACGCGTAGACGTAGATATGATCGATATCGATCATTCGTCCGCCATAGCCCGCGGACACGGGGTTTGCCCCATCGACATAGCCCGGATGCAGCGGATCGAGAGCCTCGAGCAGGGCCTGCAGGTAGCGGCGCTGCATGAGATCGTCGCGCTCGCCGCTCGAGTGATAGGGCAGGAACGATTCCGAGCTCTTCGGATCGACGAATACGTTGGGCTGATTGGCACCCTTGTCGACCGCAGGGCACCCGATCTCAGTCAGCCAGATCGGCTTCGATTGCGGTACCCAACCGGTCAGTGTAGCGCCCTCCACACCACCGGGTCGCTCGAAATGCGGGTTCGACCACCAATTGCGCACATCCTTGTAGCGAAACACCCAAGGCTTGCCGGCAACGCCGTCCATGATCGGTATGCGGATTTGAGCCGCGCGGTCGGCAGGCGAGGCGTAGAACCAGTCGTAGCCTTCGCCACCGAAGACATTGGCCTTCAGGTAGTCGACATCGTAGATCGAGCGAGCGCCGGCTGTGCGATCGAGATGGTCGTTGTCGCGCCAGTCGGCGAGCGGCCAGTAGCAGTCGATGGCGACCGCATCGATCGCAGGCGATGCCCAGAGCGGATCGAGGTGGAAGTGCACGTCGCCCGAGCCGTCAGCAGGTTGATGGCCGAAATACTCGGACCAGTCGGCGGCATAGGTGACCTTCGTGGCAGGTCCGACGACGGCCTTCACATCGGCGGCAAGCGCGGCGAGGGCTGATACGAACGGATACGTCGAGGACCCGGACCGCACCTGCGTCAGGCCACGGAGCTCGGTTCCGATCAGGATGCCATCGACACCGCCGGCAGCAACCGCGAGATGCGCGTAGTGCAACACCATGCGCCGGATCGTCCACTCGGCCGGCCCCGAATAGACGACGCTGTCGCCGTCTATCGCGTAGTGCGCGGGAAGAGCGGCGCCGACGATGTTTGCAACTTGTGTGGCGGCGAGCGCCGTCTTGTCAGGCGAACCGGACAGGCCCGGCGCAGGATCGACAGTAATCCGCCCACGCCACGGATAGGCGGGCTGCCCGACCACACCCGTGTAGGGATCGAGCAGTCCATTGCCATGCGGCACGTCCATCAGGATGAAAGGGGCCAGCAGCACCTTGTGGCCGCGGGCTTTCAGATCGCGAATAGCCGAGACGACGGTCTGATCGGACGGCGTGCCACCGTAGGCGGCCTGCCCATCGTTGCTCGAAACGAGTGGGGCCGTCGCACGCGTGAGCCCCGCGACCGTCCATTCGAGCGGAGAGGTCTGCTTCTCCGTGGCATCCACCGCTGGGCGTACGAGACAATGCCCGGCCCTGAGATCCGAGCCGAACCAGCTCACCACGAGCGACGTCGACCGCGGATTGGGGAGCGTCTCGGCCAGCTGATCGAGCGCAACCTCCCAATCGGTGCTTCCTCTGCGAGTGTTCGTGTTCTCGGCCACGGTGCTGACCGAGCCCGTCCGCCGCGTGACCGGCTCGGAGGCGTAGACGAACTCGCCCGACCCCGGGATCATGACGACGCCGCGAACCAGATCCTCGAAGGCATCGACGGATCGGTGCACCTCGAACGACAGCTGCGGCAAGCGGTTGCCGAAGGTGTCGAGCGCCATGCGCTCGAACACGATATAGGCGACACCTCGGTAGGCGGGCGCCGCATCGGCCCCCTCACGCGCGACGATCAGACCGTCTGGCTCCTGCGTCTCGCTACCGTGGTAGAGCCGCCAGACGTGCTGTCCGAGATCGAGTTCCTGCCCATCCGCCCAAACGCGACCGATCCCGGTGATCGGCCCTTCGCAGAGAGCGACCGCAAAGTTGGCATAGTAGCGATAGTCCGTGCGATTGCTCGCGGAGCCGCCCGACGGAGCCCCTTTCGAGCTCCCGCCGCCACCGTTTGTGACGGCTTCCTCCTCGAGATCGGTCGCCCAGATAACTTGGCCGCCAAGCCGCGCCCGTCCGAAGAGCCGCGGTACGGCGGCCCCCTCGGTCGACGTCGTGATCGTGAGATCCGACAGCCGTGGACCGGCAACAGCACGCCGGCTCGAGCCGAACAGCGCCTGATCGACGAACGTGCCGGCGATCGCGCCGATCTGCGAGCCGATCGCCGCACCGGAAAGGGTGGCTCCCAGGAATGATACGCCGGCGGGCAGCAAGGCTCCGCCGACAGCGGCGCCAGCAACGGTAAGAGCGAGTGTTGCCATCAGTCGATGATCCCGGGAAATGAGAATGCAGCAGCGACCCGCCGCCACCACCAGCCGATCAGAGCCACTTCACTGACCGGAGCGCCTTCGACGGCATGAATGATCGTGAGCCGAGGCCGCGCATCGAGGGGAGTGTTCGCGGCACTAAACGTCTCGCCAACGATGCCGGCATGCTTGGCGGTGGCGCGCGCCCGGTAGCGAAAGACGAGCACGTCTCCCGGCCGCACAGCCTGCGGCGCGATCTCAATCAGATGGCGGCGGGAGGCCTCGAGCAGCGTCTCTTGCCCCGACGCCTCCGACCAGTCGCGGCCATACCCCGGCAGCGCCTCGGGCTCCATGCCATAGAGATCTCGCCACACGCCGCGCACGAGCCCGATGCAATCAGCGCCAACATCGAGCCGGCTCGCCTGGTGATGATACGGCGTGCCGATCCATCGGCGTGCATGCGCGACCACTGCCTCGCGCCGGATGGACATGAGGTCGGACATGAGGGACACCCGGTTAGAAAAGATGGTTCAGCCCGAAGGGGGCGATGCGAGGAAGTCGTTCCCGGGCATATGCGGAAAGCCGCGATAGTTGACGGCGTTCGTAAATTTTTCGCGACATGTCGCATGCTGCTTGTCGCAGCCCGCGGTGAGCGTGAAAGCGTCCCCGGCGACGATGACGGCGCCGGGCGCCTGCCAAAGCTCGATGGTCGTCTCTCCGGCCCGCTTCTGGTGACGCTTGACCTCGACGGCCCGCCCCACGTTAGCCCCCCCTGTGAACGTAAGGAGACCGCGCGTGAACCAGCCATCGGAGAATGCGGCGAGATCAACAGTCGAAAGCAAACGATCGCCAAGTCCCGCCGTGACGGTGCCGCTCGCTCGATAAAGGCCACTCGTCAGATCGATTCCGCAACGAGCATCACCGAGTTCGGCATCGCAGGCGTACTGGAACAAGCGACCTTGCGGTTGCTGCAGGTAATGCGCCAGCCCGCGAACCTCGGCCGCGAAGGCATGACCCGAGCGACGCACCTCTCCGAGCGAGCCGCGTCTCAGGAGGGCGCGCGAGGCAACGTCCGTCCAGTCGACGCGGAAGATCTCGACGAGAGCGTCGTCGAAATCGCCAGCCGCGAGCGCCTCCTCGGTGAGGCTCGGTGAGACCAGTGCGCTCTCGACCTCGAGATTGTCGACGGCGAGCCCGACGGATTCACGCAGCTCACTCGAGGAAAAACCCGAAGCCGCCTCGAATGTCGTGCCATCGAACATCAGATCGCGGTCGTGATCGGTGAAGCCGAGCGCCGGCCTGTTCCGCGGGGCGATACGCCAGCACCAGCAGAGCGTAGTGGCGCCGCTGTCGAGGGCAGCCTGCAGGCCGGCGGGAAGGTCTCTCATGTCACGTTTTCCTAAGGCCTGTTTGTCGCGCTGCTCGGAACCTCGCGCCCCGCCGGCGGTTGCGCCAGAACACGTCAAGAATGGGAGAGATCGACATGCAGACCATCAATGTTGTCGCCTGGTCCTGCTGATTGTCGGAGGTTTGAATTGGGGCTTGGTAGGCCTGTTCAACTTCGACCTGGTGGCCGCGCTGTTTGGAGGAACGGCCGCGTCATACAGCACTCTTTCACGCATCGTGTTCGTGATAGTCGGCATCGCGGCGCTGTACGGCTTCGCGTTGTTGTCCCCGCTTACGGAGCGGCGAACCCGCGACGTGGGCACGCCCCGCGTCTGAGCCGCCGATCGACCGATCAAACCCGCACTTCGATAATCGGAACCGCGGGAACAGCCCCGTGGCGGAAGCCCGTCAGATTGACGTCGAGGCGATCGGTATCGAAGCGAACGGGAACGTCGAACTCGAAACCGGCTGTGACGACAGCGCCGGCCAGTGGCACGAACCCCGAGCGGAAGGCAACCACACCGGTCGTGCTGTCGACGTCGAAGACCACGCCTTCGATCGCCTCAGCACCACCGACGGCAACCGTCACCGTCCCGGCAACCGGCTTCGCAATGGGCCGCTCGTAGGGGGCGTGCAGCGAGCCATACCGCTTGACGAGCGAAAATTGGGCCCTCGCCCCGTCGCCGGTGCCGAGGATCTGGTCGGTCGCCGCGATGGCCTGCTCCGGAGGACACGACTTCCAGTCTGCTTGATCCTTCCAGCGAAAGCCGTAGAGCCGCCCGCGCCGCTCCTCGAAAAAAGCGATGACGGCATGGAGATCGTCGAGCGACCGCACGCCGTAGCCGGCGTTGTAACTGCGTCGCGCATGCGCCCACCGGGCGTTGCGCTCCTCGTAGCCTGAGCCCAGCACCACGA
>LNFM01003496.1_pt1 | contig 30809 bp, 22 predicted proteins | sample 596031 | NCBI WGS metagenome assembly LNFM01 (sample SAMN04254537, study PRJNA301005) | activated carbon metagenome | isolation source: dual media filters at the Ann Arbor, Michigan drinking water treatment plant | place: USA: Ann Arbor
CCGGGCACGGGCACGGGCACGGGCACGGGCACGGAGCAGGGTGTTCGGAAGAACGCTTTGCGTTCTTCCGCACCCTGCTGGAGGCCTGGGCCGGAATCGAACCGGCGAATAGAGGTTTTGCAGACCTCTGCCTTACCACTTGGCTACCAGGCCGGCGCCACGGGGCTGCTCGGATACCACGCCAGCCTCGCGGCCGACAAGGGGGGCGGTGAATTTCGCGGACGAACGAAGGGGGACCCGGCGCGATGGCGGAGTCCCCCCGAAGGCGAACGGCGAGCGCGGTGCGCTCAGAGACCTGAGAGCGGGTCGTCGCCCTTGTTGACGTCGAGCTTGTCGCGTCGACCGGACGTCGGCACCGGCGCGCTCGTGTCGTCGGGCTTCTTCGGGCTGGACCCGGACGGCTTCTTCTTCGCCGGGGTCTTCTTCACGCCCTCGTCGGCCGCGGTCTTCTCGGCGGCGGCCTGAGCCTCTGCGTTCTTCGCGATCTGCAGCTCGAGTTCCTGCTTCTCGGCGAGGAGCTTCGCCCGCTCGGCGTCGGTCTGCGCCTCGTCGAGGCGCTTGTCGAGCTCGGCCTTGCTCGACTCGAGCTTGTCCTGCTCCTGCGCGAGCGCGTCCATCTTCTCGGTGAGCGCCGCGATCTGGGCCTCGTGCTCGGCCTTCTGCTGCGCGGCCTCGGCGGCCCGCTGGTCGGCCTCCTGCGAGCTGCGGTAGGCCATGAAGCCCGCCACGCCGACCCCCGCGACGAGCAGCGGCACGACGAGCAGCGGCCACTTCGGCTTGGCCTTCTTCTCCGCGAGCTTCATCTGCGCGTCGAGGCGCATCTGCTCCTCGCGCAGGCGGGCCTCCTGCTCGGCGCGGGCGCGGACGTCGGCCTCGTGGATCCGGATCCGCTCCTCACGCTCGCGGGCCTCCTGCTCGGCCTGCTGCCGCGCGTACTCCTCGGCCTGGGCCCGGGCGATGCGCTCGGCCTCCTCGCGGGCGCGCCGCTCGGCCTCCTCGCGGGCGTGCCGCTCGGCCTGCTCCTTCGAGAGACGATCCGATTCTTCGGAGGCCACGCGGTTGGCCTCGAGGTTGCGCAGCTCCGACAGGGCGGTGAGCGCTGAATTCTCCGAGTTCATGTCGAGCGGTTCTCCTCTGGACTGTCTTGCACGGCGCCGGTCGCCGATCGTTCCCGGCGGGCCGGCGGAAGTCATGCGCCGCGGGTGAGCGGCTGGTCGAATCGACGACCGCACGCGGGCGCGTGCGGAGCATCGTCACGTTGGAGAATGCCTGAAAACTTGGGGAGCGAAAAGCCCCGCGCTAGCGTCGCGCCCCATGGCACAGCGCAACCGTGACCCCGAGGATCCCGTGCCGCACGTTTCGGCAGCGTACGGAGCGGAACGCCCCGTACCGACCCGGCGCGGACTTCGGCGCTCGGGTGCGTGGGGTGCCGCCGGGCTGGCCGTCGCGGCGGGCGTCGCACTGCAGCTGCAGCCCGCGGCGCAGCTCGCGGCGCACGGGGCCGCAGCGGGCTCCGACGGGGTCGTCAGCGGTCCAGGGCGGTTGCGCCAGGAGATCGCGTGGGACGGCGCGGAGGCGGCCAGCGCCGGCCTCGGCCAGTCGCGCGTGCTCGCGTACCCGATGGAGTTCGTGTGGCCCACGGCGATGCGATTCCTGCGGGTCGACCGCGGCTACACCATCGTCGATCGCGATCCCGAGGCCGGCTTCATCCTGTTCGACTTCCCCATCGGACCCGAGGATCGCATCGGCCGGGGCAGCGTCGAGATCTTCGCGACGAAGGACGCCGCCGGGCGCGTGGCTGCGAGCGTGCAGATCACCACCGACGGCGGACCCGTCCACCTCCCGCACGCCCTGCTCGAGGGCCTCGCCGAGAAGCTGCGGCGCGAGCGGGGCCAGCCCGCGGCACCGCCCCGCGCAGAGCCACCGCCCGACTCCGGCCCGAAGAACAAGTCCAAGCCGAAGGACAAGGACAAGGACCGCCCCGTGGACGAGCCGGAGCTCCGGCCCGAGGACCTCCCGATCCTCGAGTGAGGCGCCGTCGGTGCCCGGTTGCGGCCCACCGCGGTTGCGGGCCACCCTGCGGCCCGCGATGCGCACGTTCGACCTCCGCAGCGACACGGTCACCCAACCCACGCCGGCCATGCGCGCGGCGATGCTCGCCGCCGCCGCCGATGACGACGCCTACGGTGACGACGCCGCAGTGGTCGCCCTCGAGGCCCGCGTCGCCGACCTCCTGGGCAAACCCGCGGCGCTGTGGCTCCCCACCGGGACGATGGCGAACCAGATCGCGATCGCGCTGCACTGCCCCCGCGCCAGCGCCATCGCCTGCGTCCCCGGGGCCCACGTGCGCATCCACGAGGACGCCTCGGCCGCCGCGCTCTGGGGCGCGCAGCTCATGCCGATCGGCGGTCGCTTCGGCTTCGACGTGGACGCCCTCGAGGCGCTCGTCGCCGAAGAGGCGTGCGGCTGGCCCCCGGTCGCGCTGGTCTGGCTCGAGAACACGCTGGGCGAGGCCGGCGGCGCGGTGTGGCCGCTGGTCGATCGCCGCGCCTGCCCCACCGGCGTCGATCCGCTGCACCCGATCGCCGAGCAGGCGCGGTCGCTCGGCAAGGCGCTGCACCTCGACGGCGCGCGGCTCTGGAACGCCCATGTTGCGACGGGCGTGCCCATGGCCGAGTGGGGCCGCGTCGCCGACACCGTGAGCGTGGCCCTGAGCAAGGGCCTCGGGGCACCGGCCGGCTCGGTGCTGTGCGGGCCGACGGACCTCATCCTGCGCGCGCGCCGGCTCAAGCACGGCCTCGGCGGCGCGATGCGTCAGGCCCCTGCCCTGCTCGCGGCCGCCGGCGCGCACGCCCTCGATCACCACGTGGCCCGGCTCGCCGACGACCACCGGCGCGCGCGACAGCTCGCGGCGGCGATCGCCGACCTCCCGCATTGGGAGGTCGCGACGCCGCAGACCAACCTCGTGCTCGCGCGGGTCGCCCCACCGCTGCGCCGCGCGGAGCCCCTGTGCGCCGCGCTGCGGGCCGCGGGGATCCGCTGCTACCCGAACATCGCCCGCGAGGTCCGCTTCGCGCTGCACCTCGGCATCGGCGACGATGACCTCGCGACGATCATCGAAACGATTCGAAGCGCGCTGGGCATGGACCCAACGCGCTTCGTGGAGGCGGCCGAGGGCGCCCCGAAGGCTACATCTTGACCGGGTAGACGGCGCCGAGCGTCGCCTTGCGGAACTTCTTGAAGGTCGCCTTCTTCAGGGCCGCGGCCACGCAGTTCCCGAGCGGCGTGCCGTTGTGCGGCGGCTCGGCGGCGGCCGACGTGACGGCGCCCGTGGCCCCCGCGATCGACAGCTTCACCTTCACGCTCTCCCCGGGCTGCGCGCCGTGCTTGCCACCGCACGCCTTCGCCGCGTCCTTCACCGGGGACACGCCGGCCTTGATCTCGGCGGTGCCGAGGGTCTCGGGCAGGCTCGGGTCGGTGGGCGCCGGCGTGGGCTTGGGCGAGCTCGAGGGCTTGCTCGATCCGCCGCCTTTGCACTTCGGCAGCTTGGGGTCGAGGATACAGTCGACGTCGAGATTGTCGTTCGACGGCGTCGGCTTGGCCGGCGTGGGCGTGGCCGGCTTGCTGGTCGGCGTGCTCGGCTTGCTGGTCGGCGTGCCCGGCTTCGGGCTCGTCTTGGGCGCCTTCGGCTTGGTCGGATCGGCCTTCGAATCGTCCTCGCCCTCGACGGGCTCGCCCTCGGTGTCCGCAGCACCGGCCTTGGCGTCGTCGTCCTTGGGCTCGTCGTCCTTCGCGTCCTTGTCCTTGTCGTCCTTCGCCGCCTTCGCGTCGGCCTCGTCGTCGTCCTTGTCCTTGCCGCCCTCGTCCTTCGCCGTCGGCGCATCCGCCGGGGCGGCCGCCTGGTTGACGACGACGGTCTCGTTGGGGCGCATCACGATGTACGCACCCAGGCCGGCGACCGCGAGGAGCAGCAGCACCATCATGACGTACAGCGGCGCGTTCGAGCGCTGCTGCTGCGGCGGGGCGGCGGCCATCATCGGCACGCCCGCGTCGACGGAGTGGACCTGCGGGACGAGGGGCGCCGACGCGAGGCCACCGAGGCTCGCACCGCCGAAGCTCGGCAAGGCCGCGTCCTCGGGCTTGGGCGCCGCGCTCACCGGCGCGGGCCCAGCATCGGAGCCCACCATCGCCCCCAGGGCGCGGATGTCGATCAGGCCCGAGCCCTCCGACGAGGGCGCCTGGGTCGCGAGGCCCTTGGGGCCCGAGCGCTGCTGCTGCGCTGCGCGGGAGTTCGCCGCGTTGTTGCCCCCGCCGGTCGCCAGCGACTGCAGGCTGTCGAGGGAGAACAGCACCGAGTTCTCGTTGCGCTGACCCGTCAGGCGAGTCACGCGGGGCGAGCTCGGCTCGGACACCGCGGCTCCCCCGGAACCGGCGGCGCGCGCCACCGGGGCAGCCACGGCCGCGGCCGCGCTCGCCCGGGCGGGCTGGGCCGCCGCGGCGGCGTACTCGTCCTGGTTCGCGCTCGCGAAGGGATCCTCGGCGGCGGCACCACCGGCGGCGAGATCCGCGAACGCCTCGACGTCGCCCAGCGGCAGCCAGTCCTCGAAGCCCTCCTGCCAGATCGCGGTGTCGCGGTCGATCTCGCCGGCGGCAAAGCGCTGACGGACCTCGTCCTCACCCATCGGGCCGATCGTCTCGCCGTTGATGGCGAGGTGCCACCCGATCGACGCCGGGGCCTCGGCTTCGCCGCCGAGCGCGCCCGCACCAGCCGCCTTGTCACGGACGATGATGACGTTGCTGCACTTCTTGCAGCGAATCTTGAAGGTCTTGCCGCGGACCTTCTCGTCCGCGATCGAGTACTTCGCTGCACACTTGTCGCATTCGATCTTCATGCGCTGACTTCCTCAGCCCGCGCCAACGGGCATGAACGCGACGCGCCGGTGCGAATCGCGGGAGTTCGGAGCCGACCGGAGTATAGAGGAGCGGGGGTCGGCGACACAACCGCCGAGGCGGCCGTGGTGCCGATTCCTCCGGCGGGTTGGTTGGTGCGGCCGCGTGGTCCCTGGCCGTGGGTCTCCCCCGAGGCCTGGCACGCCCGTGGGGTCTCCCCCCTGGCTCGGCTGGGCGACGCGGGCATGGCCCGCGATGGTGGCACGGACACGAGGGGTCGCGGGTTCCCGACCCGCGGCTCGTGCCTGTGTCGTCCCCGGTCGCGGCCCGGTCGCGGCCCGGTCGTGGCCGTCATCGGCTCATTCGAACGGGTGCCGCACGAAGATGGTCTGGTCCCGCTCGGCCCCGACCGACACCAGCGCGATCGGGACCTCGACCGCCTCGGCGACGAGATCGAGGTACGCGCGGGCGCACGCCGGGAGTGCGTCCCACGACCGCGCCGACGCCAGCTGGACGGCGAGCTGCGGATCGTCGAAGCCCTCGATCACGCGGTTCACCGGGCGGGCCCCGAAGAGCCCGTCGCGACCGGGGTCGACCCCATCCGCGTAGGCGACGCAGACCTCGGCGTGGCCGAGCGCCGCGAGCACGTCGAGCTTGGTGATGCACAGCCCGGTCATGCCCGACAGCCGCGCGGCGTACCGCAGCGCCGGCAGGTCGAGCCAGCCGCAGTCGCGGGGTCGTCCGGTGGTCGCCCCGTACTCCCCGCCGACGTCGCGCAGGCGCTGGCCGATCTCACCGTCGATGCGCGAGGGGAACGGCCCGGCGCCGACCCGCGTCGCGTAGGCCTTGCTGATCCCCCAGACGGCGTCGATGGCCGTCGGCCCGACGCCGATCCCCGTGCACACGCCCCCCGCGGTGGTGTTCGACGAGGTCACGTACGGGTACGTCCCGTGGTCGAGGTCGAGCAGCGCCCCCTGGGCGCCCTCGAACAGCACGCGCTGGCCCGCACGGATCGCGCCGTGGCACAGCGCGCTGGCGTCACAGACCATCGGCTCGAGGTACGCCGCCCAGCCCGCGGCGGCCTCCATCAGCGCGTCGACGGAGATCGCGTCGGCACGGCCGAGCTCGGGGGCGAGGGCGTCGCGGTTCTGCTCGAGCCGCGCCCGCAGCGTCGCGCGATCGAACAGGTCACGCACCTGGATCCCGCGGCGCGCAGCCTTGGCCTCGTAGGCCGGCCCGATGCCGCGCCGCGTCGTGCCGATCGCCCGCGGCCCCTTGGCCGCCGCCTCCTCGCGCATGCCGTCGAGCTCGCGGTGGAAGCCGAAGATCACGTGGGCGTGCAGCGACACCCGCAGCTCGTCCTGCTGCAGCAGTCCGAACGCCTGCAGGCCCGCGATCTCGGCGGCGAGCACGTCGGGGTCGATCACCATGCCCGCCCCGAGCACGCAGCGCGTCCCCGGGTACAGGCAGCCCGAGGGGACGAGGTGCGTGATGACCTTGCGACCCTCCACCACCAGCGTGTGCCCGGCGTTGTTGCCCCCGGCGTACCGCGCGACGAGGTCGGCCTGTGCTGCGACCGCATCCACGACCTTGCCCTTGCCCTCGTCGCCCCACTGGGCTCCGACCACGATCAACGTGCTCATGGTGCCTCGTTCCGCTGTTCGACCGTGTGCCACTGCCCGGCATCCCACGCGCACACCTGCACGCGCGTCGCCCCGGCGTCGTTCGTCAACCACGTCAGCGCGACGGCGCCGGCGGCCGTCGCCTCGCGCTCGGCGAGCGCTCGCTCGGTGGAGTGCTGCACCCACGCGCGGGCTCCCGACTCGCGGGCGCGGCGAGCGAGGCGGGCCGCGAGGGCGCGCACCGGCGGCGGCGCGCCCGGGGCCAGGGCGATCACGTGCACCGGCGCCGCGGGTCCGAGCGTCCCCGGCTCCGCGAGCGCCTGCTCGAGCGCGTCGAGATCGATCGCGAAGCCCGTCGCCGGCCGCGGCGCCCCGTAGCGCGCCAGCATCCCGTCGTAGCGACCGCCGCGGACGACGGGCCTCGGCACGCCCGGCGCCCACACACGCAGGCGCACGCCGCTGTAGTAGTCGAAGCCGCGGGTCTCGCCGAGATCGACGACGAGCGACGCGGACAGCCGCGCATCGTAGCTGGCGACCGCGTCGACCAGACCCGCGAGCGCCCCGATGATCGCCTCGGGCAACAGACCACCGAGCTCGGCCCGCGCGCGCTCGACGACCGCCGTCGTCCCGACCCGATCGCACAGCGACGCCACCGCGATGGCACGGGCTGGATCGACGCCGGCCTGCGACAGCACCGCGGCGACGCCATCGCGATCCTTGCGGGCGAGCCGGCCCTGCACCGCGGCGCGGGCCGCCTCCGGCAGCGACAGCGCGTCGAGGATCGTGCGCGCCAGCTGGGCGTGGGCCACGTCGATCGAGAACTCGCGGAGCCCGACCCGGCGCAGCGCGGCGTCGCAGAGCGCGACGAGCTCGACGTCGGCCCACGCGTCGCCGTCGCCGAGGAGCTCGACGCCGACCTGATGCTGCTCGGTCTGCTCGCCGGACCCATCGGGCTGGCGCACGACGTCCGCGGCGTAGCAGAAGCGGTGCACGGCGTCGGCCCGGAGCTCGCCGCCGATCCGGCACGCGGCCATGCGGGCGATCTGCGGCGTCACGTCGGAGCGCAGCGCGACGACGGTCCCGGTCCCGGCCTCGATGAAGCGGACGCACTGGGCCCGATCGGCCTCGGTGAGCCCGCGGGCGATGACGTCGTAGTACTCGACCAGCGGCGTCTCGACGCGGGCGTAGCCCCACGCCTCGAACTCTTCGATCAACGCATGGACGACGCGTTGCCGCCGTCCCGACGCCGGCGGCATGAGCTCGCGGGCGCCGCGGGGCGAGCCGAACGGCCCCTGCTCACCCACGCGGGTCCTCGCCAGCAGCGCGCAGATCGTAGAAGACCAGGCCGTTGGGGATCTTGGGGTGGAAGAACGTGCTCTTCTGCGGCATCACCTGGCCGCTGTCGCAGACCGCCCGCACGTCCGCCACCGGCGTCGCGTTCATGAAGCAGCACAGCTGCACGTCGGTGCCGGTGGCGCGCGCCGCCGCCAGGGCCTCGTCCGTCGACTTGTAGTAGCGCAGGTTGGTCTTGGCCTCCTGCGCGGCCTTGCTGATCCCGAGCGCGCGCTCGAGCAGCAGCTCGTGGAGCAGCGCGACGTCGAGGCGCTGCAGCGCGGCCGGCAGCGCGCCGAGCCCGGCGGCGACCGGGTCGAAGTCGGCGCGCAGCCGCAACACCGCCCACTGCCCCGTGCCGGGGATCGCGAGCCCGAAGGCCGCGCCCTGCGACCCCGCTGCGAGCAGGCGCGCCCGCAGCGACGCGGCGGTCGCCGGCAACGCCTCGCGCTCGACGTCGAACGAGGCCGCCGCGACCTCGAGCACGCGCTCGAGGTCCACGCCGGGGAGCCCGTGCACGAGGCGGTGCGTCGGCAGCACGGTGAGCTCGGGGTCGTCGAGGTTCGACAGGTAGATCATCCCGAACGCAGCGCCGCGATGGCCCCGCTGCTCGAGCTCGTCCCGGAACGCGCACATCGTCTCGTAGCGGTGGTGTCCGTCGGCGATGTAGATCTTCTTGTCGGCGAGGTGCTGCTGCAGCGCCGCCACGATCGCCGGGTCGTCGACCCTCCACAGCGTGTGATCGATGTCGTCGAAGCGGCACGCGAGCACGTCGTCGCCGAGGGCGGGACGCACGAGATCCTCCCACCGCGCCGTGGGATCCGAGAACAGCCCGAACACCAGCTCGAGGTGGGCCTCGGTCGCGCGCATGAGCTCCAGGCGATCGGCCTTGGGGCCGGCCAGCGTGCGCTCGTGGGCCAGGACCGGGCCGGCGCCGAAGCGCGTGAGCTCGATGAGGCCGATGAAGCCGCGGCGGGTCCGCTCGCGGCCCTCGATCGTGTAGCGCTGGTGGTAGACGTAGAACGCGGGCGCGCCGTCACGCACCATCGCGCGCACGACCTGCGCGCGGAACTCGGCGGCGCCGCGCTGGTAGCGGGCCGCACCGTCACCCTCGGGGAGGACGAAGTGGATCGAGTTGTCGTTCGAGCGCGCCGCGAGCTCGGCGCGGCCGCGCGCGTCGATGACGTCGTACGGAGGCGACATCAGCAGGGCCGGATCCCCGGCGAGCTCGACGTCGTAGCGCAGACCGCAGAATGGACGGATGTTCGCCATCGCGGCAACGCATACCACAGCGGCGGACGAGCCCGGGCCAGCCCGCGCGAAGCCGCCGGAGGGCGACGCGCGAGCCACCGCACGGGCGGTCAGCGCAGCGCGCGGGCGCCGACGTCACGCCGATGCTGCATGCCGTCGAAGCCGATGCACTCGACCGCCGCGTAGGCGCGGGCGATGGCAGCGCGGAGATCGTCGCCGCGCGCACAGACGCCGAGCACGCGCCCGCCGTGGGTGACGAACGCCCCGTCGTCGCGGCGCCGCGTTCCGGCGTGGAAGACCTTGACGTCCGCATGCGCGTCCGCGTCGGCGAGACCGGTGATGACGTCGCCGGCGCGCGGGACCCCGGGGTAGCCCGCGGCCGCGAGCACGACGGTGGCGCTGGGGCTGCACGCGAGGGCCCCGGGGCGCAGCTGCCCCGTCGCGGCGTCGTGCAGCACCGGCAGCAGGGGCGCCTGGGCGCCGAACGCCAGCGCCTGCACCTCGGGGTCGCCGAAGCGGCAGTTGTACTCGATGACCCACGGCGTCCCGTCGGGCTCGATCATCAGGCCGACGAACAGCACGCCGATGAACGGGGTGCCCTCGGCGCGCAGACCGTCGATGCTCGGCGTCACGATCGTCGTGGCCACGCGGGCGCGCACCGCTGCGTCGACGATCGGCGCGGGCGCGTAGGCCCCCATGCCGCCGGTGTTCGGTCCGGTGTCACCGTCGCCGATGCGCTTGTGATCCTGCGCCGCGGCGAGCCACACCCCGTGCGTGCCGTCGGTGATGACGAACAGGCTCGCCTCCTCGCCGCGCAGCCGCTGCTCGAGCACGACGCGCGCGCCGGCGTCGCCGAACACACGCTGCTCGAGGCATGCGCGGGCCGCCGCCTCGGCCTCGGCCCAGTCCTCGGCCACGGTGACGCCCTTGCCCGCGGCGAGGCCATCGGCCTTGACCACCGGCGGCGAGTCGAACGCCGCGAGCGCGGCGGGCAGCGCCGCGAGGTCGGTGACGACCTGCGAGCGCGCGGTCGGGATGCCGTGGCGCTGCATGAACGCCTTGGCGACCGCCTTGCTGCCCTCGAGCGCAGCGGCGGCGGCCGAGGGCCCGAAGCACGGCAGGCCGGCGCGTCGACAGGCGTCGGCGAGCCCGTCGACCAGCGGCTGCTCGGGACCGACGACCACGAGATCGACCCGGCGCGCGCGCGCGAGGGCCACGATCGCGCCGTGGTCACGGACGTCGAGCGCAACGCACTCGGCGTCGGTCGCGATGCCGTCGCTCCCCGGCGCGACGATGACCTCGGCGCCGTCCCGCACCAGCCGCCACGCGAGCGCGTGCTCCCTACCCCCACCGCCGACGACGAGCACGCGCATGTTGGAGTTCCCCTCGGTCCTAGTGGCGGAAGTGTCGCTCGCGCGTGAAGAGCATCGTGATGCCGTGCTCCTTCGCCGCGGCGACCACCTCTGCGTCGCGCACCGAGCCGCCGGGCTGGATCACGGTGCGGATGCCCGCGGCGGCGAGCTGGTCGATGCTGTCGCGGAACGGGAAGAACGCGTCCGACGCCAGGGTCGCGCCACGGGCCCGGTCGCCGGCGCGGCCGAGCGCCTGTCGCACGGCCTCGACGCGCGAGGTCTGGCCGCCGCCGAGGCCCACCGTCACACCGTCGGCGACGATGGCGATCGCGTTGGAGCGCACCGCCGCGACGACCCGCCAGGCGAGCTCGAGCTCGGGCCACGCGTCGTCGGCGGGCGCCGTGCCGCTGACGAGCTCGGCGCTTCGCAGCAAGCCGGTGATCGCGTCCTCGCGCTGCACGAGGAAGCCGCCGGCGATCGAGCGAGCCCGCAGGCCGGGCGCGCCCGCGGCGTCCATGGGCAGCTCGAGCAGGCGGAGGTTGGTCTTCTTCGCCAGCGCGGCGCGGGCCGCCGCGTCGAAGCTCGGCGCCACGACGACCTCGAGGAACGTGCTCGCGAGGCGCTCGGCGGTCGCCCCGTCGCACGGCACCGACAGCGCGACGATGCCCCCGAAGGAGCTCTCGGCGTCGGCCTGCTGCGCGCGCGCGTAGACCTCGGCCACCGGCGTTCCGGCCGGCGCTACCGCGGCGCCGCACGGCGTGGCGTGCTTGATCACCGCGGCCCCGACCCCGAGGCCCGACAGGCTGCGGACCAGGCCGACCGCCGCGTCGGCGTCGAGCAGGTTGTTGTAGCTGAGCGGCTTGCCCTGCAGCTGCACCGCGGTGTCGAGCCCGCCGGGCTCGCCCGTGGCGTAGAAGCCCGCCGGCTGGTGGGGGTTCTCGCCGTAGCGCAGCTCGCCCTTGCGGTCGCCCCCCGACATCCAGAACGTCGGCAGCTCGTCGTCCGGACGGTGCGTGCCATCGTCGTTCCATGCGGCGAGGTACGTCGCGATCGCGGCGTCGTACGCCGCCGTGTGGGCGAATGCCTTGCGCGACAGGGCCCGCCGCGTCGCCGCGGTCACGCCCCCGTGCTCGGCGACGTCACGCGCGAGCAGCTCGTAGTCCGCGGGATCCACGACCACCGCGACCCGTGTCCAGTTCTTCGCCGCGGCGCGCAGCATCGTCGGCCCGCCGATGTCGATGTTCTCGATCGCGTCCGCGAAGCTGCGCGATGGATCCGCGATCGTGCGCGCGAACGGGTACAGGTTGACCACGACCAGATCGATCGGCGCGATGGCGTGGCGCGCCAGCTCGGCCTCGTGCTCCGGCGTCGGCATGGCCAGGATGCCGCCGTGGATCTTCGGGTGGAGCGTCTTCACCCGGCCGCCCAGGATCTCCGGGGCCTCGGTGTAGTCGCTCACCTTCACCACCGCAACGCCGAGCTCGGCGAGCGCCTTCGCAGTCCCCCCCGTCGACAGCACCTCCACGCGCGTGTCGATGAGCAGCTTCGCGAGTCGCTCGAGTCCGGTTTTGTCGCTCACGCTGACGAGCGCTCGCCTCAGTCCGCAGACGTCGTTCACGTCAGCGGGCTACACCCCCGAGCCCAGCTTGGTCAAGCTCGCCTGCGCGGCGCACCGGCGCCCCATGCGACGTGCTCCCGGTCGGGCGTCTGCGGCGATCCTGCGCGGGCTCACGGCCGCGTCAGTCGGAGCCGCGCGCCAGGTACGTCAGGAGCTCGTCGCCGCCGCACTCCTTCAGCTTCATGAGCCCGCGGACCTCGACCTGACGGATGCGCTCGCGAGTGAGGTTCAGGATCTCGCCGACCTCCTCGAGCGTGATGCCGCCCTGCCCCGCGACGTCCAGCGCGCAGCTGTGCTGCAGCTCCCAGACCTCGAGGTCGGGGAAGTTGATCTTGATGCTGCCCGTGGCCGGGTTCACGTCGATGTAGAGGTGGTACTTGCAGCTCACGTACGGGCACGGGCGCGCGACGTTGGCACACTCGCCGCGCGCCTTGGGCCGCCAGTAGCTGCGCTCGGGGTAGAGCAGCGCGCCGATGCGGAGCTCCTCCTTGGTGAGCCGCTTCATCGCGATGGTCTTGGCGCGGACGCGACGGACGATCGGGCGCGGGTCGCCGCCGGTGTCGTCGTCGTCGACCTCGACGCCGCCGCCGTCGGCATGGAGGCCGGAGGTGTCGGCGTCGTCATCGAGGTCGTGCTCGGTCTGGTCGTGGACGGTGAGTTCGTGCTTCAGCATGGGACCCCTGGTGCGTGAGGTGGAGGAGGAGTGGAGCGAGGTCGAAGGGGGTACGCAGAGGTGGAGGGTCGCGGCCGGGGCGGCCGCGGCTCGGGTCACAGGAGCTCGGTCGCGCCGGCGGCTCCGCCACCGCGGGGGCGGATGGCGTCCTTGGCGTGGAGGATCAGCTTCTCGAGGCGGTGCACGCCCTCGAGCAGCTCGGTCGCGCTGTTGCGGATCGCGGTGAGTTCCTCACCGAGGCGACCGCGCGCGTCGGGGTCCTGCGCGCCGATGCGCTCGTCGAAGAGGCGGAACAGCTCGCCGAGCGCCTCGTCGAGGGTCTCGATGCTGTCCTTGAAGGTGAGGAACCGAGCCTGGATCTCCTCGATCGTGTAGTGCTCGGCCATCAGCTTCTTGATGGCGTTGATGCGGCGGACCGCTCGGACCGGGTAGATGCCCAGGGATCCGAGGTGCTTGCCCTTGCGACCGATGCGGCGCGACCGCGGCACGAGGCCGAGCTGGACGTACTTGCGCAGCGTCGCCTCGGTGAACTTCACCTCGCGTGAGGCGAACGCGGCCACCAGCTCCTGCGACGTGAGCCCGTCGGGAGTGGATGCCTCGATCTCACGGAGCTGAGATTCGGTCAGCGCGACTTGCATGACGACGACTCGACGGGGCGGGAGCGGGGATGCGCGGAGCGGGGCGCGAGGAGAGGGGGAGAACTGCCGGGGCGGCAGCGTCGAGGGCTCGTCGGAGGGGAGACGGGCCCGGTGCGTCGGTGGTGGGGGGCAGGGCGAGTCGTGTCAGGAGAACCGACTCTCAGTGCCCATTTCAATGTATTCCACTGAGTGGATTTTAGGAAGCACTTTCTAATCACGATGATCAACTTTTTGCACAACACCAACTGTCACGGAGTTCAGTGCACGACGACGGCGCGACTCGACCGACGCCAGGGCGTCAAAGCCGTCGCAGCCGCGATTGGAGGCCGTACGCGGCGTTCAGCGATCCGCGCGGGGACACGCTGAGCGGCACGGCACGCCGAGGCGGGCGCGCATGCGTTCAGTGACAGTTGCTGTCACACCTGAACGACTCGACAGGTGCGAACAGGTGCGGCGGTCACTCCGCGCCCGCGCCGATCACTCCGCGCCGATCACTCCAACGACGGACCCTTCGATCCGAGGCGGATCGTGGGCGTCGTGCCGGCGACGAACTCGAAGCGCCCGCCGCTCACCCACGGGTTCGCCTCCTCGGCGCGCCAGTCGATGGTGTGCGAGCCCGCGGAGATCGAGCGCTTCGCGCGGGGCTCCACGGCGAAGACGCTGGCGCCGTCGATGCGGACCCAGGCGTACCGCAGCGGCGCGGAGACCCGGAACACGACGTCGAGCTTCGCGGCAGGGGTCGCGGGCGTCGGCTTCTTGGGCTCCTCGGGGCGAGCCGTCGGCTTGCCGGGCTTCGGGCCCTTGGCGCCCGGCTTGGGCGCGGGCTCGACCGCCGTCGTGGGCTCGACCGCCGTCGTGGGCTCGGCCGCCGTCGTGGGCGACGACAGCGGGGCGGTCGGCACAACCTCGGCCGCGGGCCTCGTGGCCGCGAGCTGGGGACCGGCGCCCGCGGGCGGCTCGGCCTGCGCGGCGGCCGTGGCCTCCGGGAGGGGCTCGGGCGTCGGTGGAGACTCCGGGGCGGCGACCGGCTCGATCGCCGGGGCGCTCGCCACCGTGGCGGCGGCGCGCTTGGACTGCACGAGCTTCGCGACGCCGAACGCGGAGGCGGTCGCCAGGGCCATCGCGCCGCCGATCCCGGCGACCCACGGCCAGACACTGCGGCGTGGCGGCACGCCGATCAGCGTCGACACGTCGCCCCCCGGCACCGGCGTGCGTCCCTCGCCGTGGGGCGCGGTCGGCTCACGCGAGCCGTGCGCGGCGGTGTGGGTCGGCGCCGTCGGGGCCTCGGTGTCCGCGAGCGGGCTGACCCCGGACCGCTCGGGCCGGACGTGGAGCCCCGAGCGCGGCGCGTCGACGCCCATGAATGCGCGGCACATCCGCGACAGCTCGCCCTTCGCGTTGCGGTAGCCGGGCCACGCCTCGAGCATCGCGAGCGCGTCGTCGGCCGACGCCACACGCCGGTTCTCGTCGGGCTCGAGCAGCGCGAGCCGCAGCTCGAGGAGCTCCGCCGGGACATCGGCGCGATCGAGCGCCGGCGTCACGCCGCCGAGGATCTGGTGGTACAGCGCGACCTCGTCGGCCTCGGCCCGGAACCGATCGCCCGCGAGCAACTCGTGGAGGATGGCGCCCGCGCCGAACAGATCGACCTTCGGCGACTTCGTGCGCCCGGCCAGGTGCTCGGGCGCCATGTACCGCAGCTTGCCCTTGATGTGGACGCCGGACGTCTCCTCGGTGGACAGCCGCGCGACGCCGAAGTCCGCGAGCTTCACCTCGCCCGACAGGCTCACGAGCACGTTGTGCGGGGAGATGTCGCGGTGGATGATGCCGAGCTGGCGTCCCTCGTGCCGCAGCGTGTGGGCGTACGAGAGGCCCTGCAGCACCTCGCCGATGACGTAGCCGACCAGTGACATCGACAGCGCCTGGCCGCTCGCGCGGGCGAGTTGCGAGATCTGCGACAGGTTCAGCCCGTCGACCCACTCCATGACCATGTACATGCGCTCGCCGTCCTGGCCGGCGTCGAACACCTGGACAACGTTCGAGTGCGACAGCAGCATCGACAGCCGCGCCTCGTCGAGGAACATCTTGCGGTGGCGGTCGTTGCCCGCCATCGAGGCGGCGATGAACTTGATCGCGACCGACTTGCTGGCGCCGCCGACCAGATCGCGGCGGCCCATCCACACCTCGGCCATCCCGCCGCTTCCGATGCGGCGGACGAGCTCGTAGTCGCCGACACGATGGGGCACGGCCGTTCGAGAGTGGAGCCCAGGGGCCCTTCGCGTCAAGGCGCCTTGCCGGCCATGGCGCCCCGGCCCGCGGGGGGCTCGCGCCACGGCGACGGCTCGGTCCCGAGCCGCCGACGCCAGGTCACCGGGTCGTAGCGCTCGGGGCCGCCGTACTTGAACGCCTTCTTCTCGTGCTGCCACACCGGCCCGCGGTCGATGCAGCCGTGGAAGCGATCGGCGCGGGTGCAGTAGACGCGGATGTGGAAGTGGTTGTCATGGGGCAGCGAGTCGGCGGGCTGCCGGAGCACCATGTCGGCGTACTCGATCGCCCAGCGCGGTCGGTGCTTGCGACGCGCCCACCCGAGGAGCTTGGCCTTCAGCCCCTCGGACACGAACACCCACTGCAGCCTGATCGAAGGATCGACGAGCATCGCCTCGATGAGCTCCCAGTTGCGACGCGCGTCGAACCGGCGCTCGGTCCAGATCGGATCGCGGTAGCCATCCTTGTCGCGTTTGCCGACGTAGGGCACGCCCTCGTCGTCGAAGGTCATCATGTCCTCGTCGGGGGGCGGCAGCGGCTTGCCCTTGGCGTCGGTCGTGTAGAACAACAGATCGACGTCACGCCCGCTGTGGTGACTGTTGTGCCACTTCGACGGGCCCCCGCGGTTGCGGCTGAAGTCGGCGACGCCGAGCACCGCGCGTCGGTCCGCCGCGTTCACGCGACCTGCCGCGCGCGCCACCGCATCGACGAGCTCGTCGGTGCCGAACTGGAAGCCGCGCTCCTTCCATCGCTTCGGCACGCGGAAGCCGGGGCCGCGCAACGGGAGCTTCGCCGGGTGACGGACGCGGCCGCGGTTGCTCTTGGCGACGGAGACGCTCGAGCCGTCGGTCCAGAGGTTGGGCCCTGCGCACGCCGTCACCGCCCAGAGGAGCACACCGAGACCGAGCCAGCGCCGCACGCATGGATCATGACGCGGCTTCGGGGGCGCGCGCCACAATCCGACGTGGAACCAAGACGAACGCCCGCCCGGAGCGATCCGGGCGGGCGTCGTCGTGGAGCTCGGCTCGGCCGCGCCGGCTCAGTTCTTCTCTTCGAACTCGGCGTCGATGACCTCGCCGTCGTCCTTGGGCTTGTCGCCCGCGGCCCCGGGACCCGCGCTGCCCGGCCCGGCCGAGGCCCCGCCGTCGCCCGGCGAAGCGCCGGCCTGGCCGCCCGAGTACATCGCCGTCGCGAGCTTGTGCGACGCGGCGGTGAGCTTCTCGCGCGCGCTGCTGATCTTGTCGGCGTCACCCGACTCCAACGCGGTCTTCGCCTCGGTGATCGCGGCCTCGACCTCGGACTTCGCGTCCGCCGGCAGCTTGTCGCCGTTCTCGGCGATGAGCTTCTCGGTCTGGAGCACCATCGCCTCGAGGGCGTTGCTGTTCTCGACCTTCTCGCGGCGCTTCTTGTCCTCGGCCTCGAACGACTTGGCGTCGTCGACCATCCGCTTGATCTCGTCCTCGTTGAGGCCCGAGCTCGCGGTGATGGTGATCTTCTGCTCGCGGCCCGTGGCCTTGTCGCGCGCCGAGACGTTGACGATGCCGTTGGCGTCGATGTCGAACGAGACCTCGATCTGCGGCACGCCGCGCGGGGCCGGCGGGATGCCCTGGAGGCTGAAGCGACCGAGCGTGCGGTTGTCCGGGGCCATCGAGCGCTCGCCCTGCAGCACGTGCACCTCGACCGAGCCCTGGTTGTCGGCCGCGGTGGTGAACGTCTCCGACTTGCGGGTCGGGATCGTCGTGTTGCGCGGGATGAGCGTCGTCATCACGCCGCCGAGCGTCTCGATGCCCAGCGACAGCGGGGTGACGTCGACCAGCACGATGTCGGTGACGTCGCCCGAGAGCACGCCGGCCTGCACCGCTGCGCCCGCCGCCACGACCTCGTCCGGGTTGACGCCCTTGCTGGGCTCCTTCTGGAAGAATTCGCGGACCTTCTGCTGGACCAGCGGGATGCGGATCGAACCGCCGACGAGGAGGACCTCGCTGATGTCCTTGATCGACTTCTTGGCGTCCTCGAGGGCCTTGCGGCACGGCGCGAGGGTCTTCTCGACCAGGTCGCCGACGAGGCTCTCGAACTTCGCCCGCGAGAGCTTGATCTGCATGTGCTTGGGGCCGCTGGCGTCAGCGGTCAAGAACGGCAGGTTGATCTCGGTCTCGGGCGACTGCGACAGCTCGATCTTCGCCTTCTCGGCGGCGTCCTTGAGCCGCTGCATCACGAGCTTGTCGTTGCCGACGTCGATGCCGGTGTCGCGGCGGAACTCCTCGAGCAGCCACCGCATGACGCGGTCGTCGAAGTCGTCGCCGCCGAGCATCGTGTCGCCGTTGGTCGAGATGACCTCGACGACGTTCTCGGCGACCTCGAGGATCGAGATGTCGAACGTGCCACCGCCGAGGTCGTAGACCGCGATGACCTTCTCCTGCTCGGTGCCCTTGCTGAGGCCGTAGGCGAGCGCGGCCGCGGTCGGCTCGTTCACGATGCGCTTGACGTCGAGCCCTGCGATGCGGCCCGCGTCCTTGGTCGCCTGGCGCTGGGCGTCGTTGAAGTACGCCGGCACGGTGATCACGGCGGCGCTCACGGACTCACCGAGGTAGTCCTCGGCGGCCTTCTTGAGCTTCATGAGCACGCGGGCGCTGATCTCCGGCGGCGGATAGGCCTTGCCGCGGACCTCGATGTGCGCGTCGCCGTTGGCCGCTCGCACGACGCTGAACGGCATGCGCTTGCGCTCCTCGCCGACCTCGTCGAACTTGCGACCGATGAACCGCTTGGCCGAGAAGATGGTGTTCTCGGGGTTCGTGATCGCCTGCCGGCGCGCCTGCTGTCCGACCAGCACGTTGCCGCTCTGCTCGAAGGCCACCACCGACGGGGTGGTGCGGCCACCCTCTTCGTTCGCGATGATCTTGGGCTCCGAGCCCTCCATGACGGCCACGCACGAGTTCGTCGTGCCGAGGTCGATGCCGATGATCTTGCCCATGTCGGTGTGGATGCCTTTCTCTGTATCGAGACGTCGAATGAGGGGGAACTGCTGCGGCGACGACGGGCACGCCCGCGAGGGCCCGGCACGCGGCGTCGGGGGCAAAGCTAAGCCGCACCCCGGCCGTGTCAAGCCCGCGAAAACCGGCTGCAACGGCCTGGATTCGGGGCTTTCGAGGGGAGCGACGGGCACGACGCCGCACGGACCCGACGGTGGGGTCGTGCGGCGCGGTCGGGCTCAGGGCGCCGGCGTGGCCGGGCTCTCGGCGATGAGGACGGCGCCGAGGACATCGTGCACGTTGCGAACGTAGACGATTTCCATCTCGTTGCGGATCTCCTCCGGCACGTCGATGACGTCCTTCTCGTTGCGCTCGGGGAGGACGATGCGCTTGATGCCGGCGCGGTGCGCCGCGAGCATCTTCTCCTTGATGCCGCCGACGGGCAGCACCAAGCCACGCAGCGTGATCTCGCCGGTCATCGCGACGTCGGGCCGCACGCACGTCTGCGTGAGCAGCGAGACGAGTGCCGCGAGCATGGCGGTGCCGGCGGACGGGCCATCCTTCGGGATGGCGCCGGCCGGGACGTGCACGTGGATGTCGTGCCCCTCCATGACCGCCTTCTCGATGCCGAGCTTCTCGAGGTGGCTCTTCACGTAGCTGAGGGCCGCCTGCGCGGACTCCTTCATCACGTCGCCGAGCTGTCCGGTGAGCATCAGGCCGCCCTTGCCCGGCATGCGCGAGGCCTCGACGAACATGATCTCGCCGCCGACCGGCGTCCACGCCAGCCCGGTCGCGACGCCGGGCTCGGCGGTGCGCTCGGACATCTCCGGCATGTACTTCTGCGGGCCGAGGAACTCGGGGATGTCGCCCTTGTCGAGGGCGAATTCCTTGCGCGACTCGTCCTCGACGACCTTCACGGCGATGCCGCGGACCACCGCCGAGACCTCGCGCTCGAGGTTGCGGACGCCGGCCTCGCGCGTGTAGCTGTCGATGAGCTCGAGCACCGCGTCCTCGGAGAAGCCGATGTTCACGCCGTGGGAATCGAGCCCGTGCTCGCCGATCTGCTTGGGGATGAGGAAGCGCCGCGCAATCGCGAGCTTCTCCTGCCGGGTGTAGCCGGGCAGCTCGAGGATCTCGAGCCGGTCCTTGAGCGCCGGCGGGATCGGATCGATGTAGTTGGCCGTCGCGATGAACATCACCCGCGACAGGTCGAACGTGACCTCGAGGTAGTGATCGCTGAACGTGTGGTTCTGCTCGGGGTCGAGGACCTCGAGCAGCGCCGACGCCGGGTCACCGCGGAAGTCGTGCCCGAGCTTGTCGATCTCGTCGAGCATGATGACCGGGTTGTTGGTCCCGGCCTTCTTGAGCCCCTGGACGATGCGACCCGGGAGGGAGCCCACGTAGGTGCGTCGGTGACCGCGGATCTCGGCCTCGTCGCGCACGCCGCCGAGGCTGATGCGCACGAACTTGCGGCCGATGGCGCGGGCGATGCTCTTGCCCAGCGACGTCTTGCCGACGCCCGGTGGGCCCAGCAGGCACAGGATCGGGCCCTTCTTGCTCGCGTTGAGCTTGAGGACCGCCATGTACTCGAGGATGCGCTTCTTGACCTTCTCGAGGTCATAGTGATCCTCGTCGAGGACGGAGCGCACCGTCTTGATGTCGATCTGATCCTCGGTGGACTTGGACCACGGAAGCTCGAGGAGCCACTCGAGGTACGTCCGCGTCACCGTGTACTCGGCCGAGGACGGCTGCATCTGCTTGAGGCGGTCGAGCTGCTTGAGGGCGACCTTCTCGGCCTCCTCGGGCATCTTGGCCTCGGCGATCTTCTTCTGGAACTCCTCGACGTCGCCGCTCTCGTCGTCGACCTCGCCGAGCTCGCCCTTGATCGCCTTCAGCTGCTGGCGCAGCACGTACTCGCGCTGGCTGTGACCCATCTCCTCCTGGACCTGGGAGTTGATGCGCTCGCGGACCTTCAGGATCTCGAGCTGGCGGGTGAGCAGCGTGAGGACCTTGCGCAGGCGATCGAGGACGTCGATCGCCTCGAGCACGTCCTGCTTCTCTGCGGGCTCGATGTCGAGGTTGCTGATGACGAGGTCGGCGACCTGGCCCGGATCGCTCACGCTGTCGAGCAGCGCGGCGGCCTCGCGCGGCAGCTGGGGGACCAGCGAGATCAGCTTCTTCGCCGTCTCCTTGATGTTGAGCACGAGCGCCTCGGACTCGACGTCGAGCCGGGGCCCGCCGATGTCGCGGAGCTCCGAGACGCGCGCCTGGAGGAAGGGCTCGTTCTGGGTGATGTCGTCGATGCGGATGCGCATGACGCCCTGGAGGATCACCGAGTAGTTGTCGCGCGCGAGCTTGATGACCTTGAGGATGCGGGCGGCACAGCCGACCCGGTGCACGTCGCCCTCGGAGGGGTCTTCGACGCGGGCTTCCTTCTGGGTCACGATGCCGATGATCGGTCGCTCCTGCGCGATCGCCTCCTCGACGAGCTTCACGGACTTCGGGCGGCCGACGTCGATGGGGATGATGGAACCGGGGAACAGGACCGAATTGCGCAGGGGCAACAGCGATACGATCTCGGGCAGCTCCGGCGTCTCTTCGGGGGTCTGTTCAGCCATGCGGCGATCCGCGGCAACCGTATCATCGGCGGGGGTGCTGTCAACGGGGGCGAGGGCCCCGATTGCGGGCCCGAATCGCGGCCCGATGCGGGTCGACGACGCGACCTGCTCACCCGCGGTGCGATCCCCCACGCCGCGGGCCGCCGCGCGCTCATCGACCTTGCGGACGGGCAACGCGGGACACTAGGCTGAGCACGGTGCCGAATTTCTGCCTGCTCGTCGTCGCGGGCCCCGACCTCGGCCGCCGCATCCCGCTGGGCGAGGACGCCGTGACGATCGGCCGGGGTCCAGCCGAGGTGCTCAAGCTCGCCGACACGGCGGTGTCGCGTCACCATCTGACCGTGCGGATCACGCAGGATCCGCACGGGCGCCCGATGCTGATGGTGGACGAGGTCGCGGGCGTCAACCCGGTGTGGACCCTCGTCGACGGGCAGCGCGTCACCATCGTCCGCGGGCACGCGCTCGCGGTCGGCGGCACGCTCACCCTGGGCAGCACCACCCTTCAGCTCGCCGTGGACGCGCCGGCCGTCGCCGCGGGCGCCCCCGAGCCCCGCGGCCGCAGCACCGTCGAGCTCGACGCCCGGCTCGTCGCGCACCCGAGCGCGCCGTCTCGCCTCGCCGCCCTGGCGTCGCTCGGCGACCGCCTCGCCAGGTGCTCGTCGCTGCAGGCAGTGCTGCGCGAGGCCACGGCGTGGGCGATCGGGGCGCTCCCCGCCTCGCGCGCGCTGCTGCTCTCGCCCGACGGCAGCGACATCCTCTCCAGCGCGTCCGATGGCATCGTCAGCGATCTCGCCATGTCGCGCGCGCTCCTCGAGCGCGTCCGCAACGAGCGACGTGCCTTCTTGGTGCGCGACATCCAGGCCGAGCCCGACCTCGCCGATCGCCGCTCCGTGCTGATGCGCGGCATCGCCGGGGCCATGGCGGCGCCGGCGAACAACCTCGTCTTCTACATCGAGTGGGGCACCAACGAGGCGGTGCACGGCAGCTACGACGAGGAGGCGCTGCTGCTGCTGCTCTGCGCGGCGCACCTCGTGTCCGCCCTGGGCGACAGCGCCAGCGAGCGCTCGCAGCTCAAGGCGGCGGCCTCCGTGCGGCGGACGCCCGCGAAGCCGGCCGTGCGGATGATCGGCACCTCGGCCGCGATGCAGCGCCTGCAGGTCTTCATCGAGCGCGTGGCCGCGAGCCCGGCGACCGTGCTCGTGCGCGGCGAGAGCGGCACCGGCAAGGAGCTCGCCGCCGCGCTGATCCACGGGCTGTCGTCGGTGGCCAACGGGCCGTTCGTCGCGATCAACTGCGCGGCGATCCCCGAGCAGCTGCTCGAGAGCGAGCTGTTCGGCCACGAGCGCGGGGCGTTCACCGGCGCGGTCGCCCAGCACGACGGTGTGTTCTCGCGGGCGGACGGCGGCACGCTGTTCCTCGACGAGATCGGCGAGATGAGCCTGTCGACGCAGGCGCGGATGCTCCGGGTGCTCGAGACCCGCTCGTTCACGCGGGTCGGCGGCACCCGCGAGACGACGGTGAGCGTGCGGCTCGTCGCGGCGACGCACCGCGATCTGCGGGCAATGGTCGCCGATGGCAGGTTCCGCGAGGATCTCCTGTACCGCCTCAGCGTGATCCAGACCGAGCTGCCGCCGCTGCGCGATCGCCCCGACGACATCGAGCCGCTCGTGCGCCACTTCGCGGCGCACTTCGGCGAGGAGATCGGCCGCCGCGTCGAACGCATCGCGCCCGACGTGCTCGAGGTGCTCCGCAGCTATCGCTGGCCGGGGAACATCCGCGAGCTCCGCAACGTGGTCGAGCGCGCCTTGGTGCTCGGCGACGGCACGTCGATCGAGCTCGACGATCTACCGCCAGAGCTGCTGCACTCGGCCCCGCCGCGGCCGGCCGCCGTCGCAGCCGCGCCGCTCGGCACCGTGCGTACGCTCGAGCAACTCGAGCGCGACGCCATCGCGGCGGCGCTGCATGTGACCGGCGGGAACAAGGCCCGCGCGGCGGCGCTGCTCGGCATCGATCGGACGACCCTGTACCGCAAGCTCAAGGACCACGACCTCGGCCGCTGAACGGGGCCCGCCCGACGGACGAGGGCCTACTCGTAGCGGCGACGCAGGCGACGCGCGGGGCTGTCGAACAGATCGTCGTCCTCGAGGTCACCGAGGAGCTCCAGCTCCTCCTTGCCGAGCGCCTCGTCGTCGATCGACAGGGCCTCGCGGCGAAACTCTTCGAAGCTGGTGTAGCTGTGGCGGAAGTAGCTCACGACCGGACCTCCAGGGGGGCCTCGGGTTGGGCCCCGTCAAAGTTGGGAAAACCGCGCTACGGGGCCGTAGGAGCCGCGCCGCGCGGTAGGTGGTCTGAACGTACGGTGATGTCCTACATGTACGCAAGAATCCGACTCACCTGGGGGATCGCCCCGCCGGCGCCCCGGTGGTAAGGATGGCCGCCGTGTCGACCCGTCGCCCCGCCCACCCGGGCCCGCGCATCGTCGCGATCAGCAACCAGAAGGGTGGCGAGGGCAAGACCACCACCGCGGTCAACCTCGCCGCGTCGCTGGCCGCCGCCGAGCACCGGGTCCTGCTGCTCGACATGGATCCGCAGGCCAACGCGAGCTCCTCGGTCGGCTATGGCCGTGGCCAGGTCGAGCAGGGCACGTACGAGCTGTTGCTCGGACACGCCACGCTCGCCGACGTCATCAAGAAGACCGAGCTCCCTGCCCTCGACGTCGTGCCGGCGTCGGCCGATCTCGCGGGCGCCGAGGTCGAGCTCGTCGGACTCGAGCGACCGCAGCTCATGCTCCGCGGCGCGCTCGCGTCGCTGCGCGAGGCCGGCGGTCCGACGTACGAGTACGTCATCCTCGACTGTCCGCCGAGCCTCGGCATGCTCACGATCAACGCGCTGGTCGTCGCCGACAGCGTGCTCATCCCGATGCAGGCCAAGTACTTCTCGCTCGAGGGCCTCGGCGCGCTGCAGGGCACGATCGCCCAGGTCCGCGCGGCGTTGAACCCGAACCTCTCGGTCGAGGGCATCCTGTTCTGCATGTTCGATCCCCGCACCAACCTCTCGCAGCAGGTGGTGAAGGAAGTTCGGCAACACTTCGCGGGCCTGGTGTACGAGACGATGATCCCGATCAACGTTCGACTGTCCGAGAGCCCCAGTCACGGCAAGCCCGCGCTGCTTTACGACATCGAGAGCCGGGGCGCGCAGGCGTACCTCGAGCTCGCCCGCGAGGTACTCGCGCGCGCGGAGACCCGCGCGTGAACACGCCGAAGCCCGCAAAGCGCCCTGCCCTCGGCCGCGGCCTCGGGGCATTGATCCCGCCGCCGCCCGCCCCGGCCGCGCCGATCTCGAGCGAGCCGCCACCACCACCGGTCCCCGGTATCGCACGACAGCTCCCGATCGAAGCCATCGCGCCGAGCCCCGACCAGCCGCGCAAGCGCTTCGACCCCGAGCTGCTCGACGAGCTCGCGGCGAGCATCCGCACCCAGGGCATCATCCAGCCGATCGTCGTCACGCCGATCAGCGCTCCCACCGGTGATGGCGCCCGGTACCTCATCGTCGCCGGCGAGCGGCGGTGGCGGGCGGCGCAGCTCGCTGGGCTCCACGACGTCCCGGTCGTCGTCCGCGACACCGACGATCAGCAGCGGCTCGAGCTCGCGCTCGTCGAGAACCTGCAGCGCGCCGAGCTGAACCCCATCGAAGAGGCGCGGGCCTTCCAGGAGCTCATCGCGATCCGGGGCTATACCCAGGAGCAGCTCGCCGAGCGCGTGGGCAAGGACCGCAGCACGGTCGCGAACGTCATGCGTCTGCTGCGGCTGCCCGAGCGGACCCAGGAGATGGTCCGCGATGGTCGGCTCAGCATGGGCCACGCCCGGGCGCTGCTCGGGCTCGACCGCGAGTCGGAGATCGCCGAGGTCGCCCACGAGGCGGTCCACGGCCAGTGGAGCGTCCGCGCCGTCGAACGCGCGGTTCGCGCTCGCGCCTCCCCGGCCCGGCTGTCGGCCCCCGCCGCGGACAACAACGAGGCGGATCGCCGCAAGATCATCGTGACCGAGCTCGAGCACCGCCTGCAGCGGCGCCTCGGGGTCCGTGTGCGATTGCGGACCGATCCCCGCAAGCGCGGCGCGGGTGCCGTCGAGGTCCCATATTCGAGCCTCGACGAGCTCGACCGACTGCTCCACATCCTCCTCGACGATGCTGGCGATTTCAGCCGATAGTTGATCGGCGAGATCGATCGATCGTCGAGCTGCATGGACGCGCAAGACCCCACGCCCGAGTCCGCCCCACGGCGACGTGCGCCGCGGGCCAGCGTCGTGCTGCAGCTGGCGTATCGCAGCGCGAGCCACCTGCTGGTCAGCTACTGCACGAACCTGTCGCGCGGCGGGCTGTTCGTGCCGTCGCAGGAGCCGCTCCCCCCCGGGACGCACCTGTCGCTGTCGCTGACGATCCCGGGCGACGCGGAGCCGATCGAGCTCCACGCGGAGGTCCGCTGGGTGCGGCAGTTCGATGCGCTCGAGGGCCCCGCGGGGATGGGCCTCGCGTTCGAGGACATCGACGAGGTGCTCGGCGATCGCGTCGACGCGATCGTGGCGCAGTTCGTCCCCCTGCGCGTGGCGCTGGTGGGCGATCACGGCGCGACGCTCGGACACGTCGCCTCGATCGTCCGGACCCTCGTGTCGTGCGCGACCGACGAGCAGTCGATCGCGGAGGCGGACGCCGACGAGGTCGCCGCGAGTGACCTCGTCGTGGTCGAGATCGGTGCCGACGCCGAGCCGGCGCTCGCCCTGCTGCGCCGGATCGGCGCGCGGCCGCACGCTCCACCGCGCATCGCCCTGTGCGACGGTCGCAGCGACGTGCGTGCCCGTTGCATCTCGCTGTGCCGGATCGTCGGCACCCCGATCGACCCCGGCGAGCTCCGCGAGGCGGTGCTCGACAGCGTCGCCCAGGTCGACGCCCGTCGCCGCGCGCCGTGAGCGTCGCGTCGGCGCACCCACCTGCGGCGGTTCAGGCCGGCACGCGACGCTCGGCCGCCAGCGCCACGTTCGCGAGCAAGCAGGCGATGGTCATCGGACCGACGCCGCCCGGCACCGGAGTGATCGCCGCGGCGCGCTCGGCCGCGGCGGCATACTCGACGTCACCGACGAGGCGGCCGTCCGGCAGGCGGTTCATGCCGACGTCGATGACGACCGCGCCCGGCTTGATCCACGCGCCACGTACCAGCTCCGGGCGCCCCACCGCGGCGACGACGATGTCCGCGGCCTCGACCTCGGCACGCAGATCGGCGGTGCGCGAGTGGGCCATGATCACCGTGGCATCGGCGTGCAGGAGCAGCTGCGCCATCGGGCGACCGACGATGTTCGAGCGACCGATGACGAGCGCCCGTCGGCCCCGCAGCGGCACGTCCGCCTCGGCGAGCAGCAACATGCAACCCTGCGGCGTGCAGGGGACGAACCGCGGCTGACCGATCATGAGACGGCCGAGGTTGTCGGGGTGGAATCCGTCGACGTCCTTGGCGGGATCGATCGCGAGCAACACCCGCTCGGTCTCGACGCCTGCGGGCAGCGGCAGCTGCACGAGGATCCCGTCGACGTCGGGGGTTCGGTTGAGGCGCTCGACCAGCTCGAGCAGGGCCTCGGTGGTGGTCGACGCGGGCAAGTGCTCGTCGAGCGTGCGGATCCCGACCTCGGCCGCGCGCTTGCCCTTGTTCCGCACGTAGATCGCAGACGCGGGATCCTCACCGACGAGGACGACCGCCAGCGTCGCGTGGACGCCGTGCGTCCGGCACTGCTCCACCCGCGCACGAACGCCGTCGAGCACCGAAGCGGCCACGCGCTTGCCGTCGAGGACGCGCGCGGTCATCCGGTGGACGCCCCGCTGCTGCCCGTGCCGCTCCCGGACGAGCCCGAGGACCCCGACGAGCCCGACGAGCCCGACGAGCCCGAGGACCCGGACGACCCCGACGACCCGGAATCCCCGCCGCCGCCGCCGCCGGGCTTCGTGCTGCCGTAGCCGTCCTTGTACCAACCGCCGCCCTTGAGGTGGAACGCCGTCGGCGTCAGCACGCGCGCCAGCGGCCCCCCACACGCATCACACGTCGCCTTGGGCGGATCGGAGAACCGCTCGATGTGTTCTTCTTCGGCCCCGCAGCGGGCACATCGGTACGCGTACATCGGCATGGGGTGTTGCCCGTTTCGGGCGGCACTTTAGGCCGGCCACCGGCCACGTCAAGCACGCTCGCCGCCGCGGAGCCTGCGCGGCGCAGCGCGGCCGTCCACGCTCCCCGCCGCCGGGCGCCCCCTTTTGGACCCCCACAGGCCCCGCCACGCGATCACGGGGTGCGGCGGCCTGCTATGCTGGGCTGTCGATGAGTGTCCCGCGTCGCGCCCTCGCGCTCGCCGCCCGGCTCGCCGCCGCATGGGCGCTCGGCACGGGTGCCACGGCCGCCGCCGCCGCGCCCGACGACGACTGGTCCCTCGAGCGCGACGCCGCCGACCCGGCGCTCGTGGGTCAGCGCTTCGCGAAGCTCCGGCGGAACCCCTTCGACCGCGCGCAGTTCCGGGCCCTCGAGAAGGCGATCGGTCGCGACGCGCTCGAGCGCCGCATCGCGTCCGCGCTCGCGCATGACCCCGACGATGTCGCCCTGGGCGTCCTCTCGGCGCGCGTCTCGATGCTCCGGGGCAAGGCCGCCGACGCTGCCGTCCGCCTCGCGGCCCTCGAGGCCAGGGCCGGTCGGCGCGCCGGGGCCGTGTTCGCGCTGCGGATCGACGCGCTCGAGGCCGCGGGGGACGTCGCCGGAGCGGTGACCGCCCTGCGTGAGCGATCGTCCGGCGTGGGGCCGAAGCCCCGCGCTGCGCTCCTCGCCCGTGCCCTGGATCTCGCAGAGCAGGGCGGGCAGCTCGACGTCGCCCTCGAGCTCGCGCAGCTGCGCGTGGACGCGCGACCCAGCGACGCATCGGCGCAGATCCGACTCGCCCGCATCGCCGCGAAGGCGGGGGACATCGCCCGCGCGGACCGGGCGTTCGCCGCGGCCGAGGGCAAGGCCACCGGCAAGGAGCGCGAGGAGATCGCCATGGAGCGCGCCCGCGCGATGCTCGACGGGGGCGATCCAGGGGCCGCGACGGCGGCGATCTGGGCCCTGCTCGAGGATGCGGCCCGCGGCAGCGCGACGAGCCGCGCCGCACGCTGGGAGCTGCTGGTGGAGGCACAGCGCCGCGCAGGCAGCGGCGAGTCGATGGTGGTGACGCTCGAGGCGTGGCTGACGAAGCACCCCGGTGAGGCCGCGGCGTGGCGTGCCCTCGCCGCGACGCAGGATCTGGCGGGGCTCGAGTCCCAAGAGGCGCGGCGTCGGGCGATCGCCCTCGATCCGCGCGACGAGGACAGCCAAGGCGCGCTCATCGAGGCGATGTCGACGCGCGGCGACGTCGAGGGTGCCATCGCCGAGTACCGCCGCTTCGTCGCGCGCCACCCCCAGGACGTCGACCGCGGGCTCGCCCTCGCGGGCGGCCTGCTGAACGGGGCCGAGCGCGAGCGGGGTCTCGCACTCGCGCGCGAGATCGGGGAGCGCACCGGCCGTCGTGCGCCCGCGCTGACCTCGCTGCTCGAGTTCTACAACCTCGCGGACGAGCCCGAGCTCGCCCTCGGCGTCGCGCGCCGCCTCGTGAAGCTCGCGCCACGGTCGGCCGAGGTCCAGATCGCGCTGGGCGAACAGCTCTACCAGATGGGCCGCACCCCCGAGGCCCTCGCCGCGTGGGGCCGGCTCCCCAAGCTCGTCCGCCCCGCCCACCGCGGCTGGGCCCGGCACGCCGAGGTGCTCGGCGAGCACGGCCTCGTCAGCGACGCGGTCGCGTCGCTCAAGGTCGCGATGAAGCTCGCCCCCGACGAGCCCGACTACCTCCGGCTACGCGCCGTGTTCGCCGAAGAGCAGCGACGCCCCGCGGTGGCCCTCGAGCTGTGGGAGCAGCTGCGCGCGCGGGCGCGTGCCCCCGAACACAAGCTGCTGCGGGACGAGGCCCGCACGCGGATCGTCGAGCTCCTCGTCGAAGGTGCGGTGCCCTCGAGGATCGAGCGCGCTGCTGCGGCCGAGAACGCGGCCCGCATCGCGTTCGAACGCGCCGAGCCCCTCGCCGACGCGGTCGAGGCCGGGCTCTTCCTCGGCGAGCTGCACACCCGACGCGAGCACTACCCGGCCGCGGTCGCCGTGTATCGGCAGCTCGCTCGCCTCCAACCGACCGAGCCCGATCGCCTCGCGGATCTCGCCGCGGCGCAGCGCCGAGCGGGCCAACCCGCCGAGGCCATCGCGACGCTCGAGGAGCTCCTCGCGCTCGATCCGACGCGCAAGGGCGAGGTCCTCGCAGAGGTCTCGGAGCTCGCGTTCGAGGCCGGCGACGACGCGCGCGCCCTCGAGGCCGCGCACGCCTCCGCCAAGGCCTCGGGGCGCCAGGTCGACGCGCTGGTGCGCCTCGGCGAGCTCCACGAGCGGCGGGGCGATCTCGACGCCGCCGCCGCGGCCTACGACGAGGCGATGACGGCGGAGCCCGACGACCTGCGGGCGTACCTCCACCTCGCCGAGCTCGAGGTGACCCGCACGCACGAGGCTCGCGCTCGCACGCTGCTCGCGACGGCGCTCGACCGCGGAGGCTCCGCGGAGCTCCTGCGCGACGCGGGCCGCCGCCTGCTCGACCTCGCCGAGGCGCAGGGCGACACGCTCGACGTCCTCGACCTCGCGTTGCGTCGCACGGTCAAGCAACCGAAGGCCGACGAGCCCCGCGAGTTCCTGCTGTCCGCGCTCGACCGCGTGCCGGCGACGCGGCTGGGCGCGTGGATCTCCGCGAAGCCCGAGGCGCAACGCGCCACGGCGATGCGGACGTCGTTGCTCGGCGCGGTCGAACGCGGGCCGGTCAGCGTGCGGGCCCGCGCGGCGGACCATCTCGGCGCGCTCGGTCTGCCCGACACCGCGCTGCCGCTCGTCCGCGCGGCGCTGTCGATCACCGCGCCACGCGACGCGACCCCGACGGTGCGCGACGCCTACGACCGCGCGCGCGTCACCACGTTGCGTGCGGCGGGCGCCCAAGCCGACCCGGCCGCCGCCGACGCGCTGACGCGGATCATGGAGGACGCCGGATCGTCGCGCCCGCTGGTGTACGCGGCCGCCTGGGGCCTCGCGGCGATCGGCACGCGCGACGATGTCTGGAGCGACGCGCTCGCCGTCGGCGCCGATCCGGTGCTCGCGATGCTTGGCTGTGTCGCGCTGGCGCGTCGCGACGACGCCGTCCCCGCCCCGCTGCTCGCGAAGGTCGGCACGCTCGCCCGCGACTCGCGGTGGGTCGAGGTCCGTCACGCCTGCGCCCTGTCGGAGGCCAGCCTGGTCGGCGACGACGAGCTCGAGACCCTCGCGGCCCTGCGTGATCCCGCCGATCCGATCCTGGCCGCGATCGCGGCGTGGCGCCGCGGACGAGTGAAGGGTGACGACCCCGACGTCGACGTGGCGTTGTACTCGACGCTGCTGGGGCCCGCGGGACTGCAGCGCGACGCGGCCGCAGCGGCGCTCGCGACCCGGCTCCGACCACGGGGCCCCACCGCTCCGCTCGGGCGCC
>LNFM01003498.1_pt1 | contig 30797 bp, 28 predicted proteins | sample 596031 | NCBI WGS metagenome assembly LNFM01 (sample SAMN04254537, study PRJNA301005) | activated carbon metagenome | isolation source: dual media filters at the Ann Arbor, Michigan drinking water treatment plant | place: USA: Ann Arbor
GCACGCGCAGATTCGAAAATGCTCTCGACGGGCGATCTCAGACTATCGAAATTCCCAATCGTACTGATCGGCAGCATGGCACGTCTCCTGGCTGTCGGCGTTGCCGGCCGCACGACGCGCACCGGTTATCGCTACATGACCCAGACGTGGGCGAGACACCTGTTCCCACCGATACAATTGCCGTCGCGAAATCTCGCAACTCTCCGGCAGCGCCGTTCGGCCAGCGCCGAAATCAACCGCGCTTGCCCTGGGCCTTCCCGCTGTTTGCGACAGGCGCAGGAACAGCCAGCGCCGCCAGCTCCTTCACCAGCGTACGCACGCCCGAAAGCCGCGCCTCCTCCTCGTCCCATTCCGCGCGGAACACGAGCTTGTGGTCGGGTTGCAGCTTGAACGACGAATTCTTCGCCGCGATCAGCTTGGCCAGCGCTTCCGGGTTCGCGAACTGGTTCTTGCGGAACACGAGCACCGCGCCGCGCGGCCCCGCATCGACCTGTTGGATGCCGGCCTGACGGCAAAGCCCCTTGATCTCCATCACGTCGAGCAGATGCCCGACCTCCGGCGGATAGACGCCGAACCGGTCGACCAGTTCGGCGCCGAACGCATCGATGTCCTCGCGCGTGACGAGGCTCGACAGCCGGCGGTAGAGCCCGAGGCGCAATTGCAGATCGGAGATGTAGGCTTCCGGCAGCACCACCGACGTCCCGATCGAAATCTGCGGGCTCCACTGATCCTGAGCTTCGCCGAGATCGCCGCCTTTGAGCGCGTTGATCGCCTCTTCCAGCATCGACTGGTAGAGTTCGAAACCGACCTCGCGCACGTGCCCCGACTGTTCCTCACCCAGCAGATTGCCGCCACCGCGGATGTCGAGATCGTGGCTTGCGAGCGAAAAGCCCGCCCCCAGGGTGTCGAGCGACGACAGCACCTTGAGCCGCTTCTCCGCGCCTTCCGTCAGCTTCTGAGAGGGCGGCGTCGTGAGGTACGCATACGCGCGCGTCTTGGAACGCCCGACGCGCCCACGCAACTGATAGAGCTGGGCGAGGCCGAACATATCCGCGCGATGCACGACGAGCGTGTTCGCGTTGGGAACGTCGAGACCCGATTCGACGATCGCGGTCGACAGCAACACGTCGTACTGCCCCTCATAGAAGGCGGTCATCACGTCCTCGAGCTCCGTCGGCGACAACTGGCCGTGCGCGCGAGCGACACGCAACTCCGGCAGGCTCTCCTGCAAGAATTCCGCGACCTCCTGCAGATCGGCGATGCGAGGCACGACATAGAACGACTGCCCCCCGCGCAATCGCTCACGTCGCAGAGCCTCGCGGATGATAACGGGATCGAACGGCGAGATGTACGTGCGCACAGCCAGCCGATCGATCGGCGGCGTGGTGATGAGCGACAGCTCGCGCACGCCCGACAGCGCCAGTTGGAGCGTGCGCGGGATCGGCGTCGCCGACAGCGTGAGAACGTGCACGTCCTCGCGCAGTTGCTTCAGGCGCTCCTTGTGCGCGACGCCGAAGTGCTGCTCTTCGTCGACGATCACGAGGCCGAGCCGCGCGAAATCGACGCCCTTGCCGAGCAGCGCATGGGTGCCGACGACGATGTCGATGGTGCCGGCCTTGAGCCCGGCACGCGTGTCCGCGAGATCCTTCGGCGTGACGAGCCGCGACGCCTGTGCCACCTTGACCGGCAAGCCCTCGAACCGTGTCGCGAACGTCTTGTAGTGCTGGCGCGCGAGAAGCGTCGTCGGCACCACGACTGCAACTTGCAACCCGGAGAGGGCTGACACGAACGCAGCGCGCAGCGCCACTTCGGTCTTGCCGAAACCGACGTCGCCACAGATGAGCCGGTCCATCGGCTTGCCCCGCGCGAGATCGTCGAGCACGGCGGCGATCGCGCTATCCTGGTCCTCGGTCTCCTCGTACGGGAACCGCGCGACGAACTCGTCCCACGCACCGGCTGGTGGGCTGAGCGAAGGCGCCTCTTTCAATTCGCGCATCGCCGCGACCTTGATCAGCTCCGACGCGATCTCGCGCAAGCGCTGCTTGAGGCGGGCCTTGCGCGATTGCCACGCAGCACCGCCGAGCCGGTCGAGTTGCGTGTCGCCCTGATCGGTGCCGTAGCGCGACAGCAGCTCGATGTTCTCGACCGGCAGGAACAGTTTCGTGTCACCCGCATAGACGATCTCGAGGCAGTCGTGTGGCGCGCCCAGTGCCGTGATCGTCTTCAGCCCGACGAACCGGCCGATACCGTGGTCGGCGTGAACAACGAGGTCGCTGACGCCGATGCTCGTCGCTTCCGTGATGACATCGGTCGCCTTGCGAGCCTTTCGCCGGGGCCGGACGAGACGATCGCCGAGAATGTCCTGTTCGCCTATGACCGCGAGTTCGTTCGTCTCGAAGCCCCGTTCTAACCCCAGGACGCCCAGCGCTGCCACGTCGCCGGGCGCCGCCATCGCCTCGTTGAAATTCGCGACCTTCGCGACATCTTTCAGGCCATGATCCCGCAGCAGATGCTCGAGCCGTTCGCGTGCGCCGAGCGTCCAGGCAGCGACGATGACGCGCTTGTTCTTCGCCTGCTGGCCACGGATGTGCCCGACGACCGCGCCGAACAGATTGCCCTGCTCCGCCTGTCGCTCCAGCGAAAAGCTGCGCCCCACGCGCGCGCCGACATGAGTGGCCCCGGGCCGGTCATCATCGAACGGCGTATAGCGGCGCACCCGACAGGCCGCGAGCGCGTCGGTCCACGCCTTCGCGCCCAAATACATCATGTCGGGGGGCACAGGCTTGTAGGGCGGCGCGCCGAATTTCATTACTTCGCGCTGTTCTGCGCGCGCCGCGAAATGCTCGCCGATCTGGTCGAACCGGCTCTTCACTGCCTCATCCGCCAGATGATCGAAGCTGACCGCCACCGGCTCGACGTATTCGAACAGCGTCTCCAGCTTGGGATGGAACAGCGGTAGCCAGTGCTCCTGGCCGGGATACCGCTGCCCCGCACTCACTGCCTCGTACAGAGGGTCCTCGACGGTGTTGCCGCCGAACAGCGCGATGTAGCGCGCGCGGAACGTCGCGATCCCGCCTTCGCCGAACGCGACCTCACTGATCGGCATCAGCACGAGCTTCTGCACGAGTTGCTTCGTCCGCTGCGTCTCCGCGTCGAAACTCTTGATGCTCTCCAGCGTGTCGCCGAAGAAGTCGAGCCGCACGGGATTGATGCGGCCCGGCGGGAAGATGTCGACGATCCCGCCGCGCACCGCGAACTCGCCCGGCTCCATCACGGTGCCCGTGCGAACGAAGCCGGCCGCGGACAAGCGCTCGATCAGGTTGTTCATATCGACGCGCTGGCCCGACGCCAGCGGCCGCAGCGAACGCCGGATCGCCTCGCGCGGCGGTAACCGTTGCAGGACGGCGTTGACCGTCGTCAACACGACGCCCGCCTCCTTCCGCGCTCCTAACACGAGCTTTGCCAGCGACGTGATGCGCCGCGCAACTATCTCTGCATTCGGCCCCACGCGATCATACGGCACCGTGTCCCAGGCCGGGAATGAGATCACCTTGAGATCAGGCGCGAAGAACCCGATTGCCGCTTCCAACGCCTCGAGCCGCCGGTCGTCGCGCGCGACGTGCAGGATCATCGAACCGCTGCGCTCGGCATGCGCACTCGCGGCCTGTCGGGCGATCAGGAGCGCATCGAGGCCTTCGGGCACTCCCGCCAGTATCTCGTCGCGGTTCTGCACGCTGGCATCGTTCATCGAAGAGGCTCCGAAGCGCGGGACGGCGCTCTCAAGATTGCGGCAGTTGGTGGAATTCGCGGAGGACGCGGACGAGGGCGGCGTAGCGGTCGTCGGGGACTGCGGCCGGGTCCATGATCCAGAGCTGCAAATCCGGATCGGGCGCGGCGAGGAGATCCTCGAACTCCGCCAGTTCTTCGTCGCTCATCTGAGCGAGACGGGCGCTCGCGAACTTGCCGAGCAGCCAATCCATTTCCTTGGTTCCGCGGTGCGCGGCGCGATAGGCAGCGCGGCGGCGTCGTATATCGAGATCTGCTGTCATCATGCAGGGAACTCCCCAAGTGCGGCTGGCGCGGAGGACCTTTTTAAGGGCCTCCACGCGCATGCTGCCTGAACGTGGCACCGGTATATCTCCCGTTGAACCTCGAGGCCAAGCGCCTGATGCACGAGGCCCTCCGAATCCAGAGGAAACCAACTACTTCGCGGGAACCGACACCGCAGCCGGCGCCCCACCGAAACGCAGCCCGACGTCGCGCGCCGCTCCGGTTACGTACAGATAGCCCGCAGAGATCACGATCAAGACGAGCGCGAACCAGAAAACCATCCGGTTCCGCCGCCACAATGCTGCCCACGCGATCACGACGGCCGGGACGACGAGGATCAGCGATCCGACGATCTGAGGGTTCAAGCGCGTCTCCCTGGAAAAACGGTCTAGAAAGAGACCCCGAAGATGTCAGGTCCGGCTCCGCCTGCAAAGCAATCATACCGTCGAGCGCAAGACCAGATCCGATGCGTGTTACATGCCCGACGAAGTCATGGACGCGGCGAAGCATGGCCAGTTGTAAAAGTTTTGGAGAAGCGCTGCGGATCGGAACCCTCGATCCGAGGTCTCTTCGTCGAACAGACTCGAGCCGACCGATGGCGGGCGCTGCGTATCCAAACTCGCAAGTTCAATCGTGCCATGGAAGCCGACACGCGCTCGATAGGCCTATGAGCCGCCGCCAGCCTTCCGCTGCACCCGCGTGTCGAAGCGATCGACGGCGACCACGACGCGGCTGTGCAAGCCGCCGCCGATCTCCTCGATGCCATCGTGCGCGCTGACCTTGAACGTCAAGGTACGGCCATCCACGGAAACGACTTCTGCTGTTGCGATCACGCTCAGCCCGACCGGCGTCGCTGCGGTGTGCTTGACGTCGAGATGAATGCCCAGGCTCTGGTGACCCGGCGGAAGCAGATGCTCTGCCGCAGCAAGCGCGGCTGCCTCGAACAGATTGATCATCACCGGAGTCGCCAGGACTGCGATCCGACCCGACCCGACACGCGGCGCGGTGTGCTCCGCCCCGACGACGAGCGATGCCGTACCCGTGAGACCGGGCCCGACGGCAGACAAGACGGCTGACATATCGGACTTCGGCCTCGGCGGCACTGAAGGGGTGGTCATCGTATCGGTCCAGTGACGGCGCTGAGCCGAACTTCGAGCACGAGGCAGCTTCAGCCCTTGGCGGCCTTGCGCGCCTTGCGAGCGGCATAGCGGGCATCTCGCGCTGCCTTCTTCTGGTCGGCCTCGGCTTCACCGCGGATCACGCGCTCGATCGCAGCACGGCGCTCGGCAGCCTCGCGCTCGGCCTTCTCCTTGGCCTCGAGTGCGGCCTTCTCGGCGGCTTCGCGGGCCTTGCGCTCAGCCTTCTCCGCCTCGCGGGCCTTTCGGGCTTCGGCTACCGCGACCTGCTCCTCGCGGCGCTTGACGACTTCAGGATCGTTTGCGCCCGGCTGGGCCTTGAACTTCTCGATGATGGCCTGCCGTGCCTTCGCCGCGCGCTCAAGGCGCTCGCTGAGGCTCTGCTCTTTGATCGACCGCATCTCGTTCCTTCATCTAGGTTGCATCAGCGCAGATAACTGCGCCGGGGGCACTCGTCCAGCATCGGTGCCGGGCGCCACCTCATGGCTTTTCGTCCGGCTTCGTCCGAAGAATAGACGGGAAATAAGGCCGAACCTGCCGCAACGCAATGGCCCGCGCACTGTCCATGGGATCACACCCCCTGGAAAACTGATCTCACTGCAATCCAGACCTCGGGTTCGCACCAACCCGGTGACGAAGATTCGCTCACAAGCTGAACCGCCGATAACGAGCGCATTCAAGCAGCGTTCAACACTGGGGGCGTAGATTTATCTCCATCAAGCCGGCATCCCGCCGGTGAACCGGACACCCCGGCAGCACCCAGGCCCCCCTAGAAGGAGCACTCAAATGAAGCGCACCGCCCTGATCGCTGCTCTCGTCAGCCTCATCCCGCTGGCCGCGAGCGCCGTCTCCGCCACCGCGGACCCATACTACCGCGGCTACGGCTACGGCTACGGCCACCGCCCGCCCCCCCCGGTAGTTCGCTACGTCCCGGCACGCCCCTACTTCGCCCCGCCCCACTACCGTCGCGATTGGCACCCCCGCCGTCACTGGGGCATGCACCGCGGACCGGGCTGGCATCGCGGGCCGAGCTGGCACCGCGGACCGAGCTGGCGCTGATCGCCGACCATGGCAGGTACGATATGAACTGATGTGAGCTTAGTTGACTGAGCTGCCGGCCGCCGCGGACCACCACCACCCGCGGCGGCCGGTTCGCGTGGCGCAGAGCTCAGTCGATTGCAGCCGTGACCATGATCTCGACGAGCGTGGTGGCCGAACTCAACTCCGCCCCGACGCAAGCCCGCACTGGCGGATTGGCAGGATCGATCCACGCCGACCAGACTTTGTTCAGGTCATCCTTTTTCGACATGTCGGAAAGCCAGATCGTCGCCGCCAGCAAACGGTATTTCGACGTGCCTGCGTCCGCCAGATGCTTGTCGATCCGGCCCAGGATCTGCTTCGTCTGTCCCGCGACGTCGGCCGACTTGTCGTCCGCGACGATGCCGGACACGTAAGCGATCCCGGCATGGATCACGACCCGCGCGTTGATCGCGTTGCCGCCGATACGAGTGATGGGGCGCATGTGTGTCTCCTGTTGACGTTTTGCGTCCCGCAGCCTAGCGCCGCTCGCCCGGGTGCGTCACGCGCATATCGGTTTCAATTCGCCCCTTCGAGCAGCCGCCGCGCGATCACCTGCGCTTGGATCTCGGCGGCGCCTTCGAAGATGTTCAATATCCGGGCGTCGCACAGCACCCGGCTCACCGGATACTCCAACGCGAATCCGTTGCCGCCGTGGACCTGCACCGCATTATCGGCCGCACTCCATGCCACCCGAGCGGCCAGAAGTTTCGCCATTCCCGCTTCGAGATCGCAGCGCCGCCCCTGGTCCTTGGCGCGGGCCGCGAAATAGACGAGCTGCCGCGCCATCATGATTTCGACGGCCATCAGCGAGATCTTGTCGGCCACGCGCGGGAACTCGTAGATCGGCCGGCCGAACTGCCGCCGCTCGAGCGCATACTTCAAGCCAAGATCGAGCGCCGACTGCGCAACGCCGACCGCGCGCGCAGCTGTCTGGATCCGGGCCGCCTCGAAACACGTCATGAGCTGCTTGAAGCCCTGCCCTTCCGCGCCACCGAGCAGCTGTCGACCGGGCACCTCGAAGTCGTCGAACGAGATTTCGTATTCCTTCATCCCGCGATATCCGAGGACCTCGATCTCGCTGCCGGTCATGCCATCAGCGGGAAACGGATCGGCGTCGCTGCCGCGCGGCTTCTCCGCCAGTAACATCGAGAGCCCCTTGTAGCCCTCGGCCGACGGGTCGGTTCGAACGAGCAGGGTCATCAGGTCGGCGCGTGCGCCATGCGTCGACCACGTCTTCTGGCCCGTGACACGCCACATCTCTCCGTCGCGGGACGCCCGTGTGCGCAAGCTCGCGAGATCAGAGCCGGTGTCGGGCTCCGTGAACACGGCCGTCGGCAGGATCTCCCCGGTTGCGATGCGAGGCAGATACCGCGCTTTCTGATCCTCGGTACCGTTGGCGAGGATCAATTCGCCCGCGATCTCCGAGCGCGTACCCAATGATCCCACGCCGATATAGCCGCGCGAAAGCTCCTCCGAGACAACGCACATCGCCTCCTTGCCGAGCCCCAGGCCGCCGTACTCCTCGGGCATCGACACGCCGAACGCGCCGAGTGCGCCGAGCTTGGCGATCAAATCGTCGGGGATATAAGCGTTCGCGAGATGCCACCCATGTGCGTGCGGCAGCACCTCCTCCTTCACGAAGCGCCTCATCTGCTCGCGCATCGCCGAATGCGTTTCGTCGAGCCCGGTGTCGCCGAACGTCGTGGCGTTTGGATCGGCAGCGATCAACGCCGCGAGTCGCGCCCGCGTACTTGCGGTGTTACCAGCCGCGAAGTGCTCCTCGATCTCGTCTTCGAAGCGACGTAGCACCGGTACAGGCACGCCCAGCTCGCCCGGCCTCACGATTTCGCCCTGGCTCATCGCGATGCCGCCGGCTATCTGGCGCGCATATTCGCCAGCCCCCAGTTCCGCCAGCAGACGCTCGCATTCTCCCAACCTGCCGCTCGCGGCAAGCTCTCCTGCCCAGCGCGTGAGCTGCCGCAGCGCCTCGACGTAGGTCGCGAGCCAGGCGAGGCCGTGCGCGGCGTGCTGCGCGCCGTCGATTCCCCCGGCAGCGGCGACCTGCGCGGCGACGCCAGACCGTGCGGCCTGAAGCAGCCGCTCACCACCCGCCGCGAGCGCTGCCAGCCGCGTCAAGATCGAAATCGTGCCTGCCATACGACCCTCTGGATCAATCGCTCGCGCCGGGCACGCGGCGTAACCCGAACCACCGCGGATGCCAATGGCATGACCGAAACCGGAGAACATCAGCCCTTGCCGGTCAGCGCCTTCAGAAAACGACTTGCTGAGTGCGACGTCGGCACTTCTCCCGACTTGGCACTTGCAGTTGGCTCGGGCTTGCTCTTCGCGGCGAGTATCGTCACGCTCGCTTCTTCGACGCTCCCGCGATAGGCCGCGTAGTCGTCCGCCTCGAAGCGGCCGGCCTGATGCAGCGCCTTCATTCGCCGGAGAAGCGTGCGCGGCCGTCCGGGAGGCTTCGTGGCACCAGCCGCACCTCCAACGGCTTCGGCTTCTGCTGGCGCACGGTCGACAACGACATCCGTTTCGTCTTCCGATAACTGGTCGACCGCTGCGCCTCGTATCGGTCTCACATATCCTTGCCGACCGGCGTTCGTGGCTTTCGCCCTTGCTGCAATACCCGGCAGGGGCGGCGGCGCCAGCCCGGAATGGTCCAGAACCCTGACCAGTTCGTCGGCACTTACGCATCGCGCGTTCCGTGAACTCTCCGGCAACGCTGGCGGCATCGCCTCCACGGCAACCGAAGGCGAGGCCAACGAACTCGTGACAGCGGCCGACCACGGCCTCGGCGGCTCCGGCTGCGGCGGCGGCACCAGGGCTGCGAATTCGCCACGACGCGCCCGCTCGGCAAACAGCGTAGCATGCCCCTTCGCGAGGATCGCCGCCTGTTCGATCCATGATCCCGCCGAGCCTTGCGTCGCGCCGTCGAGGCGCGCCCGCCATGTCGCCACGTCCACACTCGACCACCGCGCGATCTGAGCGAATTTCGTCACGCCGCCGTCGAGCAGAAGCTCCACTGCACGCCGATCGAGCCCGTCGATCAACTCGAGCGGGTCTGGCGCGCCCTGCCCGCAGGCGGCCACCACGACAGGCTCCGGCACCGAGAGTTCGACCGGAAAGATCGGAGGAGAATAGCCCTTTCCACGGCTCGAGAGCGACGACAGCCCCCGTCCTTCGGTGCGGATCATCGCGACAGTTTCGCCATTCAGATCCTTCTCGCAATGTTCGTCGACGGCCTCGTGTCCCATCTTGTCCGGCGCAGAAACCGTCTCGGGCTTCAACCGCAGACGGGCGCGAAAAGTATCCCCCGCGGGTTCGCTCAACATCACGATCCGACTAGACAGCGGACCTCCCTCCAGTACGGGCGAGCGTCCTGGGAAATCAGCCGACAGAAGCTCGATCATCTCGAGCAGCTTGGTGCGCGCGACATAGATGCGATTGCCGCCGAGCGCCCTGCCGAGGCTCTCCTTCAGTTCGGCTCCGTCTACCGCTTGCAGCGGCTGCCCTGCCGCCTCGCGCTCCTCAAGTTGGCGCAATGCGCGCCAGTTCGCATCGAGCATCAGCAGCTCTTCCAGCCGCTCGCGCTCCCGTCTCAGCCCTTCGAGTTGTGTAGACAGCGAAGCCGCCATCGGGTCATCGTCTCACGTTGCCGGATCATCCTGCAGCATCAGGCGTCGGCGGAACACTACCTCGGGCCGCGTCGTCGGGACGTTATGTCCGTCAGGTCCATCAGCGCCGCTAGCAGGGCTCGTGAAGCAAGGCTCGTGCCGAGTCTCCACACGAAGCCTGTAAGTCTGCGGCCCGACACTATCATTTCGACATCCTGTACGGAAGGCGCACGACACCCGGCAAGACCGGAAAGACCGGCAAATCAAGACTGGCCGGTCTAGACCGGCAAATCGCCCTTCGCCGGAAGCCACGCCGCAGTGATAGACTAACGCGATAGTTGCCCTCCCAGACCATTCGCCGAAAGCCTCGCCATGCAACGCAAAGTCGAAACCTCGAAATCCGGTTCACACACCCCGCCCGATCCGCTCGCTCCGAGCCACCCCGGCTTCCCCACGACGCGAATGCGCCGCAACCGGGCGACGCCGTGGGTCCGCCGCCTCGTCGCCGAGAACGTCCTGACATCGGCCGATCTGATCTGGCCCGTGTTCGTGGTGGACGGTAAGAACGAGCGCGTCCCCGTGGCCTCGATGCCGGGTGTGGAGCGGCTGTCGGTCGATCTCATCGTCGGCGCGGCGAAGGAGGCGGCAAGCCTCGGCATTCCCATGATCGCGCTGTTTCCCTACACCGACCCGAAGCTGCGCACAGAAGACGCTCGCGAAGCCTTCAACGCCGACAACCTCGTCTGCCGTGCGACCCGGGCCATCAAGGATTCCGGCCTCGAGATCGGCGTGATGCTCGACGTCGCCCTCGATCCCTATACGAGCCATGGCCACGACGGCCTGATGCGCGGCGACGAAATCGTCAACGACGAAACCCTCGAAGCCCTCGTCAAGCAGAGCCTCGTCCAAGCCGAGGCCGGCTGTGACGTGATCGCGCCGTCCGACATGATGGACGGCCGCATCGGCGCGATCCGCCGCGCGCTCGACGCCGATGGCCACCGATCCACCGAGATCATGGCCTATTCGGCGAAATACGCGTCAGCCTTCTACGGCCCGTTCCGCGATGCCGTCGGGTCGTCCTCGACGTTGAAGGGCGACAAACGCACTTACCAGATGGACCCCGCCAATTCGGACGAAGCCCTGCGCGAAGTCGCCCTTGATATCGCAGAAGGAGCCGACATGGTGATGGTGAAGCCGGGCATGCCCTATCTCGACGTCTGCCGCCGCGTGTCGGAAAGCTTCGGCGTGCCGACGTTCGCCTATCAGGTGTCGGGCGAGTACGCGATGTTGACGGGTGCGGCCGAGCGTGGCTGGCTCGACGGCGAAAAGGTCATGCTCGAGAGCCTCATGGCCTTCAAGCGCGCTGGCTGCGCGGGCGTGCTGACATACTACGCGGTAGCGGCGGCCAAGGTTCTGGCTCGTGACTCTACGCGCCGCTGAGACCGGAATGGGGGTTGGGTTTCCATGAACTTCCGAGATGTTTCCAGCGTAGCCGCCACCTGGGTCGGGCTCGTCGCCGCGATCGTCGGCGGCTACACCACCGTCAACGGCTATCTGGCGCAAACTTCGAAGCAGATCGACGAGCGCAAGCTGCAGACCTTCAAAATGGTCGAGCGCTACAACGCCGACGACATGGTGCGCATACGCGCCAAGATTCTGCCTCTCGTGCGCGCCAACGCATTCTGCAGTGCACGAGAACGCGCAGCCATGAAACTCGACGACAACGAGGCTTTCGCATTCGTCGAATTCTTCGACACGCTCGGCTTGTGTCTCCAATCCAAGCTCTGCGACGAGGATGTCGCGTACACGTTCTTCGGGGCCTATGCGAATTGGCATTGGCCGGCGATGCGATCGTTCGTCGGCTCGGTGCGCGCCGGCGAAAAGGACTTCGGCCTCTCGAGGCCGTACGGCTACGGACTAGAAATGATGGCACGAAAACCCGTGACAGTAGGCGCTTGCAAGACGGGTTGATGTGCGAGATCCCATAACAACAAATCTCCTGTGACTCAAAAGGGCCGCTCTTTCGAGCGGCCCCCGTGAGAATGGACTGTGCGCGCCCGCAAAAGGGGCAGCGTCACTGGCACGTCATCTGGAAGAGGAAGGTGTTCCCCCTGCCGTGACGATGCCCAGCCTGTTCCACAGCCCTGTCATCCCACTAGACATCGGATCACCTCCTCTCGGTTGTTGCCTATAACTTAGGATTGGCACGACTCGGACCGCGTTTCAATCGAGCCCGATCGTGAACTTCCGCTTTTGAGGACGCACTGTTGCAGCCCCGCCTGCCCCAGCGCTCCCTTTGCGCTGACCGCGGCATCGAGCCCGGCCGGCAGCACGAATGCCGCGGCAGCCATCCCGTGGTTGAACACCCGACGGTGCTGGCATAGGTTGCGCCAGCTTCGGCGGCACCATCTCGGTGGTCCATAGCCGCCGGTTACCCGCAACCTCTCATCCCGACACGGAGCCCATGCGCCCCTCAAAACGTAAACCCGACGAACTTCGCCGCGTCTCCTTCGAGCGTGGATTTTCCATGCATGCCGAAGGCTCCTGCCTGATCAAATTCGGCAACACCCACGTGCTCTGCACTGCCAGCCTCGAGGAGCGCCTCCCGCCTTGGCTGAAGGGCCAAGGCCGCGGCTGGGTCACGGCCGAGTACGCCATGCTGCCGCGTGCCACCAACTCGCGCACCCGCCGCGAAGTGACCTCCGGTCATCCCTCCGGGCGCACCCAGGAAATCCAGCGCCTCATCGGCCGCGCGCTGCGCTCTGTCGTCGACCTACCCAAGCTCGGTGAGCGGCAGATCTCGATCGACTGCGACGTAATCCAGGCCGACGGCGGCACGCGCACGGCCGCGATCACCGGCTCGTGGATCGCGCTGCACGATTGCATCAAGTGGATGGAAGCCCGCTCGATGGTGAAGGAAGGCGTGCTGCGCGATCAGGTCGCCGCCGTCTCCGCCGGCCTATACGCCGGTGAACCCGTGCTCGACCTCGACTACGCCGAGGACAGCGAAGCCGACGCCGACGCAAACTTCGTGATGACCGGCAACGGAGGCATCGTCGAAGTGCAGGGCACGGCCGAAAAGGAGCCCTTCAGCCAGGAGCGCTTCGACGAACTGATGGGCCTCGCGCGCAAGGGCATCAAGGAACTCGTCTCGTTGCAGAAGCTGACGGTGGCTTAGGTGTCGGTTGGGTCGAGGTCCACCTGGTCCGAGGCCCAACTTTCATGCCTTGCCTGAAAATGTTGGGCCTCGCACGGCTCGACCCAACCTACGAGGCAGCCCGGTGAAGCCCTCGTCGATCCTCGAAACCGTCCTCTACGCGACGGACCTCGACACCACCAAGTCGTTCTACACGAACGTGATCGGCCTCGACTTCTACTCCGAGGTCAAAGGACGGCACGTGTTCTTCAAGTTCGACCACGGAATGCTGCTGATCTTCAATCCGGACGCGACTGAGGTTCCACCGAAAGCCGGCGCGCTCCCCGTACCGCCTCACGGCGCCCGCGGCCCTGGTCACGTTTGCTTCACTGCGAGCGCCGACGAAATCGACGCTTGGCGCGCACACCTCACCGCACTCGGCATCGCCATCGAGAGCGAATTCGCCTGGCCCAACCGCGACCCCGCCAAGCAAGGCCGCTCGATCTACCTCCGCGACCCCGCCGGCAACAGCGTCGAATTCGCCGAGCCTCGGATCTGGGGAATCAAAGAAGTTCTTAGCCGCTAGTGCATAGTTCTTAGATCGCGATCGCAAATCGATCGGAACCACCCAAGAACTCAAAGCTAAGAACTAAGAACGAAGAACTACTATACGAGGAACTCTCTCCATGCCCCGTCGCATCCCCAAAGGCACACGCCTCGTCATCGCCAGCCACAACCCGGGCAAGGTGCGCGAGTTCGGTGATCTCCTGCGCCCTTTCGGCCTCGACGTTGTATCTGCCGGAGAGCTCGGCCTGCCCGAGCCGGACGAAACCGAGACGACATTCATCGGCAACGCCAGGCTCAAAGCCGTCGCCGCAGCAACAGCAGCGAAGCTCCCCGCCCTCTCCGACGACAGCGGCCTCGAAGTAGAAGCGCTCGACGGCGCGCCCGGCATCTATTCAGCGCGTTGGGCCGGCCCCTCGAAAGACTTCGCTGTCGCCATGAGCCGTGTCCACGACCAACTTGCCGCCAAGGACGCATGGGTTGGCCAAGGGCCTCGCGCCAACTTCACCGCCGCGTTGTGCCTTGCATTCCCAGATGGCGAGAACGAAGCATTCGAAGGCAAGGTTTTCGGCAACCTCGTCTGGCCCCCGCGTGGACCGCACGGCTTCGGCTACGACCCGATGTTCCTCCCAGACGGCGGCACCGAAACCTTCGGCGAAATGTCCCCCGACGCCAAGCACGCTATCTCCCATCGCGCGAAAGCTTTTGCGATGCTGAAGGGGCGGTTGGGGGCGGGGTGAGGCAGAGTGCCCCCCTTCCGGGTCTGACACCCAGGCGAGGGCCGATGTATTGTCCCCCTACCCGAGACGGGCCCCCGGATCTAATCAGGAGGGGTGGGCTCGTCTATCGCTCGAGACCAAGATCGCTCAGCCGCAGATGAAGCTCCGGCACCAGCTCGGGCTTCAACAGGGCTGTCGGGCCGCTCTCGTGGGAGAGAGAATACGAACTGCCGACCGGCGCGCGAAAAACCTTCGTCGTCAACTCCCATGCATGTACGACCCAATACTCGCGCACCCCGAGTTCGGCAAAGCGATCACGCTTGATGCCGGTGTCGTATGCGAATCCCGTGTCGGCGATCTCGATGGCGAGCAGAACATCGGAACCGGGGAACTCGGGTGGCACCACCGTTCGCGGAACGATCAGGAAGTCCGGCTCCAGGTAGAAAGTCACCGCAGGCCGCCAGCCGGCTTCGGGGAGCACATCCTTGTCTCGTCCGATGTGCCGCCAGATCCAGCTGTTGAGCACCAACCGCTCACGCTCGTGCCGTACACCTTTCGCGGGCATGGGGAGGATCTCGCCATCGATCAGCTCGACATGCTCCTCCGGACCGAACAGGCCTGCCTCGGTCATGCGGTCGAGGTCGTGGTGCGTCCATGCCTTGCGCGGCCAGCCATCGGCGGCGCGGGTCGTGGCAGGCGCAATTCGTGAAGGCAGCTCCGTCATGAGTTTATAATAGCACAGCGATCAGACGCGTGAAAAGTTCAGCTTCCATAAGACAACGGCCCCGCATTGCTGTGAAGCTTTGCCAATTGGCTGGGAAGAGCTGATGCCAGCCCGGGAATACGACGCCATCGAACGAACGTTGAAAGAGGCTCCCGCCTTCATCGGCGCTTAAGTGAGAGGTGTTAGCCTTTCGCTTCTCTTTCATGTGTGGGCGTCATGTACGGGTTGCCGCGTTCGATGTGGTGGTTCATCGCCACCGCGATTATATTCGTGTTGCAGTGGATACCCTTCACCGGGATCTTCCTGATGCTCGTGCTGGCGCCGTTCTGGTCGATCTTCACGATCAATGCCGGTTTCGTAGCGCTCGGGATCGAAGCGGCGACGGGGCGCACCTCCCGCCTCTGGCTGATCGCGCCACTCGCCTGGTTCGGCGGCTACGCGATCGCGGCGCAATTGAGCGAGCGAGCTTACGCCAGCCTCGACGCCGAGATCCGCGCCGGCAACGCGGCGTCCTCCAGGACCTTCGATCCCGCGCTCTCGGTCATCGTCGTGAAGGAGAACGCGAACGATCTGGGTTCCGCCGCGCAAAGCCTGATGCAGAATTACCGGCTGCCCGTCGTCTACAGCGCCACCGGCTCAGATCGGAAGACCCGCCGGACGAACGAGCTACCCAGCCTCGACACGGCGTATCGGGCCTATCGCGTCGCCGGGGCCGAGACGTGCAACAGGCTGCGCGACGACGCACAGCTCAGGCAAGCACGTGCTTACGGGCACGTCATTCGCGAGGGGCGTGGCCGCCAATCCGCGAGTACGGGGCTGTGCAGCTACACGCTGCCAGAAGAGCCGATACGCCCGGGCACGTTGGTCGAGGCCAAAGGTGAAAAGTTGAATTCGCTTCTGCTTGCCGGCAGGATCGTGCGGGTCACGATCACCGCACCGGACGGGAGCCGCTCCGAGCTTCGCTCGGGACAGGCCGCGCCACTGCGCTGGCTCCCGATGCCCGGAATTGGGTGCGCGCTGAACTCTGGCGCGCCCTCTTGGTCCTGTTTCGCCAACTTCATGACGCAGAGCCCCCGCGGTCTGGGCGGTCAGGGCGCATGGGGCCGCGCGACGATCGACGTGATCGCCGGGGCACTCGGTCTGGAGCCGGAACCGGCTTTGATGCGCCGGAATGAGCTGGCGGCAACCGATACATCCGCGCTCGATGCCCTGCTGCAACGCCATGAAGGTGCGGCTCTCGCCAATCTCGACAGGCTGCTCGCAGACCCCTCCAAGCGCGCAACGGTGCACGACCTCGCTGGTCTCGCAGAGCGGCCTCACCTGCTCGTACCACGCGCCGACTCCATGCTCGTTGCCATGACCGCAGCCCTTGCGAACGGCGATGGCAACTCGGAGAGCGCGCGGAACCTGCAGCGTCTCATCGCCGCGCTGCCCGATGGCGAGTTCCAGCGGATCGGTCCGGGACTGCTGGGCCGGCTCGACGAAGGCCGTCCGGTACCCCAAGCAAGAAAGCGCTCCAGACCGCGCGAAAGAATCGATGGGAATCTCGCGCTTCGGCTGGCCGACCTGGGTGAGCCTGCGCGGCCTCTGCTGGAGCGTCTTGCCCTGACGCCACGCGGCGACAGCGCTGCGTCGGCGATCCTCGGGTTGTGCCGGTTGGGCAGTCCGCCGCCGGATCTCGCCACCCGTCTCGCGGAGCACATCCTCGAGGACACGGCCCCGTCCAGCGAGACGCGGGCCGCCGCCTACGTCACGCTCGTTCTGTGGGCGCGCACCGACCTCGCCGAGAAGCTTATCGACGACAAAGGGCGAAACCGGCGTGACTATGAGCGGCGTTGGCCCGGCCTCGCCGAAGGAGCCGGCATAGAATTCTGCGCACTCCAGATTAAGCGCTGATAAAACAAAACCCCGCCATCGCTGGCGGGGTTTATCGTTGGAGCCACGAACCTGACGCCCGTCGGAACCGGGCGACAGATCCGGGTGAACCGATCCTCAGACCGAGTAGTACATGTCGAACTCGACCGGGTGCGGGGTCATCTCGAAACGAGCGACCTCGGCCATGCGCAGTTCGATGTAGGCGTCGATCATGTCGTCGGTGAACACGCCGCCGGCCTTGAGGAACCCGCGATCCTTGTCGAGGCACTCCATCGCTTCGCGGAGCGAGCCGCAAACCGTCGGGATCTTCGACAACTCTGCCGGCGGCAGGTCGTACAGGTTCTTGTCCATCGGGTCGCCCGGATGGATCTTGTTGAGGATGCCATCCATACCCGCCATCAGCATCGCTGCGAAGGCGAGATACGGGTTGGCGGCGGGATCGGGGAAGCGGATCTCGATGCGCTTGGCCTTCGGGTTCGAGGCCAGCGGGATGCGGCACGAAGCCGAGCGGTTGCGCGCCGAATAGGCGAGCAGCACGGGAGCCTCGTAGCCCGGCACCAGACGCTTGTAGGAGTTGGTGGTCGGGTTGGTGAAGGCGTTGATCGCCTTGGCGTGCTTGAGGATGCCGCCGATATAGAACAGGCACATCTCCGAGAGGTCGGCATACTGATTGCCGGCGAACATCGGCTTGCCGTCTTTCCAGATCGACTGATGGCAGTGCATGCCGGAGCCGTTATCGCCGAAGACGGGCTTGGGCATGAACGTCACGGTCTTGCCGTAGGCCTGGGCGACGTTGTGGCAGACGTACTTATAGATCTGCATGCCGTCGGCCATCTTCAGCATCGGGCCGAACTTCACGCCGAGCTCGTGCTGAGCGGACGCGACTTCGTGGTGATGCTTTTCGACGACGACGCCCATTTCGGCCAGAACCGAGAGCATCTCGGACCGGATGTCCTGGCAGCTGTCGACCGGCGGCACGGGGAAGTAGCCGCCCTTGGTGCGCGGACGATGGCCGAGGTTACCCATCTCGTACTCGGTGCCGGTGTTCGACGGCAGCTCCGTGCTGTCCAGCTTGAAGCCCGTGTTGAACGGATCGGACGTGAAGCGAACGTCGTCGAAGATGAAGAACTCGGCCTCGGGGCCGAAGAAGATGCTGTCGCCGACGCCGGTCGACTTCATGAAGATCTCGGCACGCTTGGCGATCGCGCGCGGATCGCGCTCGTACAATTCGCCGGTCGAGGGCTCGAGCACGTCGCAGAAGATCGCGAGTGTCGTCTGCGCGAAGAACGGATCCATGTGGACAGAGCCCGGATCCGGCATCAGCAACATGTCGGAAGCCTCGATACCCTTCCAGCCGGCGATCGAAGAACCGTCGAAAGCGTAGCCGTCGGCGAACACGTCCGCGTCGATGCACGAAGCATCGGCGGTCACGTGCTGCATCTTGCCCTTGGTGTCCGTGAATCGAAGATCGACGAACTTCACGTCCTTGTCCTTGATGAGTTTCAGGACATCGGCAGCTGTCGTCATGGAGTGCTCCCTCATTAGCCGCAGGTAGGTGGTGGTTGGAGTGGATACGGAAAGACGTCAGGCAACTCGCCGCGGCGACGCTCGCACGCCGGTGACAGCCGGATTCGCGCGCGGTGCGACATTCAGAACTGGTGTCAGATGGCGTCGCGCCCCGTCTCGCCCGTGCGGATGCGGATTGCCTCCTCCACGTTCGAGATGAAGATCTTGCCGTCGCCGATACGGCCGGTCTTGGCCGCCTTCTGGATCGCCTCGACGGCCTTGTCCAGCATTTCGTCGGCGAGAATGACCTCGATCTTCACCTTGGGAAGGAAGTCGACCACATACTCGGCGCCACGATAGAGTTCCGTGTGCCCCTTCTGACGGCCGAACCCCTTGGCCTCGATCACGGTGATGCCCTGCAGACCGACTTCCTGCAGCGCCTCCTTCACCTCGTCGAGCTTGAACGGCTTAATGATAGCCTCGATCTTCTTCATCCACGTAGGCTCCATGCTGGCGCCCGCCCACCGGGGCTGGCACCTAGGCTCCTTGGTTAGCACGTGGCATGCCAACCTGTTTACAAGAATTAATTGGTCGAATAATCAGACGGTTATGTTTTCGGCATCCACAATGAAGCGCACCACCGCAGAGGTTCTCTGCATAACTTTTCCTCTGTTTGCCTGGTTTTCCATCAGCGCAGCCATTCGGGACTCCGCATCATTCGCCGTTCTGCCACGGGTCTGAGCAGCCCCGTCATCGATCAGGCGACACGCGCCGCACTCTGCCCAAAGGATAGCCATGACCGGCCCCGAGCTGCTGACAACCGACGAGATGAGCCGCGCCGACAAGCTCGCCGTAGAGACCGGCGTCCCGAGCCTCGCCCTGATGGAGAACGCCGGCCACGCCGTCGCCGCCGAAGCGATGCGAATGGCGCCTGCCGGAGCGCGCGTCTTCGTCTTGTGCGGTCCCGGCAACAACGGCGGCGACGGCTACGTTGCGGCACGTCTGTTGGCCGAGGCCGGCTATAACGTCCGCGCCGTCTCGCTGACCGCGCCCTCGACAGGAGACGCCGCCGTCATGGCGTCGCGCTGGAGGGGAAGCACCACGCCTTGGATCGAAGCCAGTTCAACTCTGGCCTGGGCCGACCTCGTGATCGACGCGGTGTTCGGCGCCGGACTAACGCGCAGCCTCGACGAGCCCGTCACGAGCGTCGTTACGCAATTGAACGCTTCGGGCCTTCCCGTGCTCGCCGTCGACGTTCCGAGCGGAGTCGACGGCTCTACCGGCCAGCCGACCGGCCCTGTCGTCCGAGCGACCCGCACCGTCACCTTTTTCCGCCGCAAACCCGGTCATCTGCTGTTGCCGGGCCGAGAACTCTGCGGTGAGACCTTCCTTGCCGACATCGGCATTCCAGCAGAGGTGCTCGCGTCCGTTGGGCCGCGCACCTCTGCGAATGCTCCCGCGCTGTGGCTGGCTTCACTGCCACGGCCCGGCATCGCGGGTCACAAGTACACCCGGGGCCACGTCGTCGTCGTCTCGGGCCCCGCCAATCACACCGGAGCGGCCCGTCTGGCTGCACGTGGGGCGCTCCGCGCCGGCGCCGGCCTCGTGACGGTGGCGAGCCCACCCGGCGCATCGACCGAGAACGCCGCCCACCTCACCGCGATCATGCTGGAGCCTTTCGACGGCCCGCGCGGCCTTGCCCAGGTTCTGGCCGACCCACGCCGCAACACACTGTTGATCGGCCCGGGGGCGGGCGTCGGCATCACCACACGCTTGTTGACCCAAGTCGCGCTTGACCACGATTGCTCCTCAGTCCTCGACGCGGACGCGCTCACATCCGCGACTATCGATCAGGACGACGACGAAGAGGCGGTGGTTTCCCACCTGTTCTCGCAGATCAAGGAAAACCCTGAGCGGCCGGTCGTGCTCACTCCCCACGAGGGAGAATTCAAGCGCGTGTTCGGCGACCTACCCGGCTCGAAGGTCGACCGCGCGCGCGAAGCAGCCCGAGTGTCCGGCGCCGTCGTGATCCTCAAGGGACCCGACACGGTGATCGCCGCCCCCGACGGGCGCGCAGCCATCAACGAAAACGCTCCGCCGTGGCTCGCCACCGCCGGGTCAGGCGACGTGCTGGCCGGCATCGTCACCGGCCTTCTCGCCCAGGGCATGCCAGCATTCGATGCCGCCTGCGCCGCCGTCTGGCTGCACGGCGAGTGCGGCATTAGCAGCGGCCCCGGCCTCATCGCTGAAGATCTGCCCGAAGCCCTCCCACGGGTGCTCGCTGCCCTCACTGGCGAACGCTGATGAAAACTTGCCCCAGAGCGAGCGGTCGGGAGGGTGCCCCTCCAGCGGGGCCAGGCCAACTTCGACTTCAGCCAACCTCGACTTGAGAAGGGGCGGGCCTCCGATCGCCGTCCCGCCACGAAATGCGCGCCGAGCTCCGTCATGAGCCTCGCGACGGGCATGAACAAACTCGCGCACCGCTTCTCGCCCCCGGACCAAGATACGTTCCGAGTTGCGGACCCGACATTTCCCACAGGTTCACGGCGTATCGCCCGCCGTCGCCCCATTCGCGCCAGAACGATCGGCGCATGCTAGAATACCAAACATGCTACACGAACGGCCGGACCTCGAATCGGCCAATGCCCGGACCCGACCCATCATGCTGAACCGGCAGAGAGCGCACATATTGGCATGCTGCATCGCCGCTTCCACGGCGGCGGCAGTTGGATCACCGCCGGCTTTGGCCCAGGACGGACCGCGTCTCGCCCAGGAAAGTGCACGCCTGCAAGCTCAGGGCAACCTGGAGCAGGCGCTGGCCCTGCTGACCGAGGCACTCGGCGATACCCGGTTGACCAACGACCGGCGTGCCGCGATCTTCACCGACCGTGGCGCTCTGCTCGCCCGCCTCAACCAGCCCAAAGCCGCGATCGAAGATTTCAATCGCGCCGTTCAGCTCTATCCGGAATATCCCGCGATCTACAACAACCGCGGCAGTACGCTGCTGACGCTCGGCCTTGCCCGTGAGGCGATAAAGGATTTCGACCGCGCGGTGGTACTCGCTCCAGGTTATGTCGCCGCTTACAACAACCGTGCCGGTGCGCGCTTACTGTTGGGCCAGCACGATGGCGCCATTGCCGATTTCAGCCGCGCCATCGAACTCGCACCCGAAACCGTCGCGGCGTTGGCCGGACGAGGACGCGCGCAGCTCGCGTCACGCCGTCCTCAAGCCGCGGTGCGCGATCTCACCCACGCGCTCGCCACCGACAACCGCTTCGCCCTCGCCTACCGCCTCCGCGCCGAGGCGCGCATCGCTTCCGATCGCATCAACGAAGCGATCGAGGACCTGTCCCGCGCCGTCGCTTTCGAGCCCAATAATGCAGAGATCTACATCGAGCGCGGCAACGCCTACCAGCATGCCGACAACCCCGGCGCGGCGATCAAGGATTTCACCCGCGCCATCGAGATCGATGGACAGTCGATTGCGGCGCTCGAAGCCCGTGCTTTCACCAACGTCCGTATCGACGCCACCAACGAAGCCGAAGCCGACATCACCCGCGCGCTCGAACTCTCGCCGCGAGCCACCGGCGCGATGGCTGCCCGCGCTCAACTCTACCTCAACACCGGCCAGCCCGACCTGTCGCGACGTGAGATCGATCGTGCCCTGAAACTCACGCCGCCCCGCGCCGAGGTGCTGCTCGTCAAGGCCAATATCGAAGCAGCCGCCGGCAAGCGCGACGAGGCCGTGCAGACTTACCGCGCTGTTCTGGCAGAAAATCCACTTTCCCGCGATGCCGCCAATGCCCTCGTCCGCCTCACGGGCATCGACGACCGAAACGAGGCCGAGGAGATCCGCGGGCACGGCGTGGATCACTGGCGTGTGCTCAAGCGCGGCAGTCGCTATATCGCCGTGAGCGATCAGCTACCGCGCCTCACCGTGCATCTCGAGACGATCGAGAACGCCCCTCCCAAACTCGTCGAATACGAAGTCGCCAAGCCGCCGAATGCACATATCGCCGTGTTGCGCTTCACGTCGGGCCCGGCTCCTGCCTCACCTGTGGTTGACGCCGGTCAGCAGGCGGCCATTCTCGATCTGTCGCAGTCGACCGTCCTCGCCGTCTTGCCGGAACGCCGCGGGCCGAGGCAGGCGAGGTGGAACTGGGAGGACAATCGTCTCGTCATCACCGCGGCCGATGGCCTGACCGACGAGTTCCCGCTGCGCGGCGTCGGCCGGCCTGCAGCAGTGGCATCCGCCCCTCAACAGCGCCGATCGGGAAGCGACGCCGCACGGTATGGAACGCCGACATGGCTTCCTTTAGGCTCCGCACCTCCGCAGCAGCAACGCCGGGCCAACCGTCAGCCCAAGACACTTTTCGATATGATCTTCGGAAACTGACCGGGAGCGCATCAGGCCATGCCACACTCCGGCCCGCAGTCGGAGCTGATCCGCGCCGTAGAGCTTGCGCTCGCCGGCGACCGTCGCGCCGCGTACGCCACCATCGTTCATCTCGACGACGACCAGACTGCCTGTTGGATCCGCGCTTGCCTGCACAAGATCGAAGGCGACGAGGCCAACGCGCGCTATTGGTATCGCCGCTCCCGCCAGTTCTACGAGAGCTTCTCCGATGCGCGCGCGGAGCTGGTCGCTATCAAGGCCGCGCTGACGTATTGAACACGCCGAGCGCGGCCCCAACGCATCAGTTCAACTTGATGCTGCCGAACAACCTCACGTTCGCTCCGGGAAGAAGCACCTCGTCCTTCTTGAACGACACGTGATTGCGCATGTCCTCGTTCAGCAGGTTGTCCCCCTTGAGGCCCACGGTGAACTGCGGCACGTAAGCGTTGCCGGCCAGGCGCTGCGTGTAGCTGAGTTCGGCGTTCAGCATCGTGTAACCATTGGTCGGCGTCTCCGCGGTGGCAACGTGCTCCTGACGGAACGCGTGGAGCATGCTGACCTTGGCGAGCCAATTCACATCGCGGTAATAGATGCCCGCGCCGGCACGATGCGGCGGGATTCGCGGTACATAGTCACCCCTGCCGAACTCGGCCTGAACGAAATCGTACTGCCCTTCGATACCCCATACGCCCCGCCACAGCGGCGCAACATCGAGCTGACCGATCACCTCGGCTCCGTAGAAGGTTGCGTCACGCTGGGTGAAGCGCAACTCCCGCAGCTCGTCCTCCTCGCTCGCAGGATCGACGCTCTGGCATGTGGCGAGTTCATCGCCGCAGTTCAGACCGGTCAGTCGCTTGGAGATGAAGCCGTCGAACCTCGTATGATAGAGGCTCGCGTCGAACCGGAAGGCGCCTTGTGCGCGACGGAATCCCAACTCGAATGTCCGTGCTTTCTCGACCTTGAGAAATGGATTGCCGATCTCGAAAGTGCCAGTCGCTTCGTGCAAGCCCTTGGAATAGAGCTCGGCGCTGTCGGGCGCGCGTTCCGTGTGCTGCGCGGTGAGCCGCATCACTATGCCCAAGGGAACGTCGACGAGCACGCCGCCGCTAGCGGAGACCGGCTTGAACGTCCGGTCCCCATTGACCGTTACCGGGGCGGTTGGATCGGCGAGATCGAGACCGGTACCGGTAGCATTGTTGTGCTCGTAGCGAACGGCGCCCTGGAATCGAACCCCCTGCGATACCTGTAGTTCCTCGAACAAGAAGGCTGCGGCACTGCGTGTCCGTGCCAGCTCCAGGATGCTGTCGCCTTCGAAGCTCCTGCCTTCCTGCGCACGGCGGCCGAGTTGAACGCCGGCCGCGCCGGTCAAGCGCCCGAGAGCCGTCATGACTGGCGTATGCTGCACTTCGACGCGACCTTCGGTCTCGCGATTGGTGAACCGCGATCCTGTCTCGAAACGGCCCTCGTCCGCGTTGAACGAAATCTCACTATGGCCGTAGTTCGATTGGCCGAACCAGTAGCGAACCGCCTCGATGCCGGACGTGCGCGCGCGCCATTCGCCGCGCGACATCAGCTTCGTCTGCTCGAGATCGATGCTGGTACCCTTCTCAGCTGCCTCTCCACCGGGAATGCCGTAAACGCTGGCATAGCGTTGGAGCGAAAGACCGACAAAACCATCCCGTCCGACAAAAGAACCGCCCGCTGCGTAGCTCTCTGCATCGACGAACGAGTTGAGCTGGAGGCCACGCGGCGTCCTGTAGTTCCCGGCATGGCGCGTGAAATGATCGGCGTGCGCGACGAAATTACCGGCACCAGCCGTCGCGGCGAAACCAGCGTCACGGCCGCCATCGACCGAACTCACGCCGCCACGGACCTCCGCGCTCACGCCCCCCCGCGGCAACGCCTCGGGAATGCGGTTGTTGGTGGCACTGACGACGCCGCCGATAGCCTGGCCACCGAAGCGAAGCGTAGCCGGTCCCCGCACCACCTCGATGCGGTCGGCCGCCATCGGATCGATCGGCACGGCATGATCTTCCGACAGAGCCGAGACGTCGTGACTGCCGATCCCATTTTCCTGCACGCGCACCCGATTGTTGTCGAAACCGCGAATGACCGGCCGACTTGACCCCGGCGCGAAGGTCGAAGCGGCAATGCCGGGCCGGTACTGCAGAACGTCTGTAAGATTGGCCCCCTGCTGTTGCTGAACCTCACGCCCGGGAACCACGGTCACGGCCGCAAAAGTGGCCGGTGGAACGATCAGTACGCCGGGGGGCGGCAATGCGTTCGGGTCGAAAACTACCGCCTCGACATCGACGGGCGCTGCTTGGGGGGCCGCCGCTGTCGATGGTGCAGCCTTCTGAGCTGGAGCGGCCGATTTCCGAGCAGGAGGTGCCGCTGCCGGAGGCGCCGGGCGGGGCGCGGGTGCCGCGACTGGACTTGGTGTCGTTACGACCACGGTCGGCAAACTGGTCTGAGCAAAGGCCGGACCGAACGACCCACCCACACCGATCATCGCAACGGGAAATACCGGGAGCAACCCGATGAATGACCGCCGCTTGTCCACGAAATTCGCCATATCATCCCTCTGCATCGATCAGATCGTTTGCTTCCCCTGGGGACGGGTAATAGTATAACGTATAACCGAAGCATATGACCCACGACTGATTTCGTCTCGATGTGGCATGAATGTTACAACATAACTTTGCGCAGCTCTCTCACTCGCTGTACAGAGATGAGGCGGATGAGTGGAAGCGTCGGGATCGGCACGTGGACGGCAGCGCGTTCAAATCGAGCATAACAGCTGGGGTGGTCTCCCCCAGGACTGGCAACGCTATCTCGTCAGATGCTACTACCGATGATCGTCTGGCAGTCGACGAGTTCGCAGCCCCCGCCGCGGCGCAGGACGGCAGGCGTCACTGGCTCAGTGTCCTTGCGGCCGCAGCAGCACACGTCGCTTTGATTGCCGCGCTTCTGCCTGCACGCAGCGACACTTTGGGGGACGACGGCGTATCGCTCGAGACCATCGCCGTATCGATCGTCGATTCGGTGCCCATGCTTTCTGCGCCCGAGACCGCCCCGTCGGAAGCGAGCGCCTCGCAGCCCGATCCCGACGCCGACGCGGCAACGCCCGATACGCAGCCCGAGGCCCCGGCGGCCAAGCCCGAGGAACGCACCGCAGACCCCGAGCCGCCGAAGCAGGCTCTCGCCTTGGATCTACCGCCCGAGCCCGTCCCGCCGCCGCCCGAAGCCCCTTCCTTGCCCGCCCGCCAGCCAGAGGCGGAGCTCGATCCCGCGCCGGTCGTGATCGAAGAACCCCAGCCGCTGCCGGAACCGCCACGCGAAACCGCCGCCGCAGCCCCGGCCCCCCCACCGACACCGGCCGCGCCCGCGGCCCTGCCGTCCCAATCGAGCGCCGAAGCGAACTCGGGTGTCGTGCGCGCCTACGCCGGTTCCATCTCCCGCGTGCTGGACCGCCGCAAGCCGCGCAACCGCGGCATCAAGGGGATCGTGCGCATCCAATTCGTGATCGCCCCGACCGGGCGCGCTGAAAATCCGTTCGTACTTGCCACGAGCGGCAGCCCGACCCTCGACAATCTCGTCGTGACAGCCGTCGAACGGATGGAGTTCCCACCACCGCCCGCCGCGATGAGCTTGCGCCAGCGCACCTTCAACGTGCCCTTCGCGTTCCGCTGATCCGCGCGTCGAACGCCGCCGCTCAACGGTCGGCCAAGCTGAGCCCATGGACATACCAGGCCATCGCGCCGACCAGCAGCGGCATCCCGACGACGTGGACGAGCCATAGCCCGCTCTTCACCCACCTGCCACGACCCACGAACCGGTTCACCATCAGGATAGAGATCACGATCATGAGGCTGACCAGCATGTAGTTGAACACGAAGATCCGGTCGGAGATCGTCGCGGAGTCCGCGTCGAGCTTGGGCAGCGACAGGTAGAGCGCGACTGCCGACAGCAACGCCGTCACCTGGATCGTCACGATCGCTTCGAAGTGGCCCAGACCGATGAATATCGACAAGTATGCGACGATCAGGATGAAGCCGAGTGGCACGACCACGCGCAGGTAGTAGTCGGTCGCCTGCCGCTTCATCAGCCATACGAAGCTCGCCTTGTAGAACGGTACGACGCTGGGCGTATGCGTGAAGGCGTCGATCATCGGTACGAAATCCTCGTCGTAGCCGACATACTGCACGCGCGGTTGCCACCCATCCGTCGCCACCTGAGTATCCCGCAACGAAGCCGGGGGCGGCTGAACGATGAACGGCGCGTCGCCCCGCTTGGGTTGCAGGTCGATCGAAAACCGCTGTGTATCGAACGGATAGTTGCCGAGATCGGGCTCGAACACGAAACGCCCCGTCACCTTGTAGATCCGCATTCCCTCCGGAAACGCGTCGCTTTTTCCACCAGCGTGGATCACCTCGATCGTGATCTGCCGCCCGTTCGTGCGCGGATCGAGATAGGCGTTGGTGAAGTCGATCTGCTCGAGCACCGTCCGGCCATCGCGCATCGACAGGTAGAACTCTGCGAAGAACGTCTTCTCGTTGTCCTCGACACGATGCGCGCGAACGAGATCGATATCGACATAGAGCGTCTCGATCGGCCGGAGACTGCCGTCCTTCACCCGGGTGAACTGCATCGGCGCCAACTGGGTCCGCCCGAGCCCGCGCGGCTGGATGATGACGAACGGCGTGCGCACCGCTGCACGCGCTTCGGCGTGGAACGACCAGTTCTCGAAGCTGCCCTTGAATGCGCCACGCCCAGCAGCGAAGCTCGTCGTGAGCCCGCTCATCACCTCGCGCCGCAGCGTCTCGATGTCGGCTGCCGGATCGGCGCCCCGAGCAGCCGCGGCGACGAGAGCCACCATGTCGGCGTACTGCGCACCGATCCCGATCGCCCGCATGTTTGCGTTCGACAACGGATTGGCCGGCTCGTACGTGGGCCGTGCCTTGCATTCACCCTTCGCCCATCCGGGCGCCGCATCGACTTTCTTGCCTTCGAAGACCCAGGTCTGCGGACTGTCCTTCGCGATGAGCTTACGCAGGCGATCGTTGTCGGCCTCCGGCAAGCGATCCCAAGCCAACTGATACATCGCGTTGGGATAGGACTTCGTGACTTCCGGCGGCAGCGCATCGATGCGGCCGGTCAGAAAGACAGCTGGGGCCCCACCCGCTGCCGACAACGCCTTCATCATCTCCGCTGCCCGCGCCGTACCGAGCCCCAGGACGAGAAGATCTGGCCGTTTTTCGCGCACGTCGGCGACGACGGCATCAATGTCGGCCTTCTCGAGCGGCGCATTGCCTTTTGCGGTCAGCCGCAGGTCGGAGACGAGGCGCCCGTCGCCGAGCGAACGCTTCAGCCCGTCGCCCATGGAGGTGCTGAACACCGCATCCTTCAGACCGACGAACGCCGGCTTCTCCACACCGGTCCGGCGGATGAACTGCACCAAGACCGGCAGCCGCTCGTCCTCCTGCGACGCACGCGTCGTGAACACGCTGGGATACTTCTCGAAGAGGCTGTTGACCGACAGATCCGACAAGAACGGAATCGAACTCGCGCTCAGCTCTTTGTCGAGCTCTTCGAACGCTTCCTTGGCGCGTCCCGAATTCGAAATCCCGATCATCGCAACCGTTTGCGGATCGGTGAGTGCCGCACGCAAGTTCGCGGTCGTCCGCTTGGGATCACGCTCGTCGTCGAAGAATTTCAGCGCGATCTGGCGCCCACCAATTCCACCTTGCTTGTTGACCCGGTCGCGCTCCTGACCGGTCAATCGCGTGATCGCCGAGATGTCGCCCGGATCGAAGCACAGGTCGTTGCGCGAACTCGTGAAGACCGCGATTGACATCGGCGGCCGATTGGCCGCGATCGCCTTGTCCTGTGCGGCCGCGCCTTGCGCGAACCCCATCACGACGGACAACACCGAAAAAATACGCGCAATCGCAGGAAATACCACCACCGGCCCCCAAACATCAGAGTTGCTGGACGTGCAAGGAACCGCAAACCACGGCATTCACATGGCAACGAGCAAAAGTCGCTGATGTGACGTGGCCTTCACGCCCGGCTCCCGAGACGTACCGGCTCCATCTCGCGCCCGATCACCTTGTGCGCCGCGACTGGAATATTCGCCCGGCACTGCTCGATGAAAGCAGGATCGATCCGTGCGCAAGCAAAGCCTTCGCCGTCGGAAACCTTCGCGATCACATGCCCCCAAGGATCGGCAACGAGAGAATGTCCATATGTGAAACGCCGCTCGTTTCCGGGCGCGAGGAAAGAACCGCATTGTCCCGGCGCGACGAAATACGTCTCCGTCTCGATTGCGCGTGCCCGGCACAGGACTTCCCAATGGTCCTTCCCCGTCTGCAACGTGAACGACGAGGGCAACGCGATCACCTGCGCGCCATTCGCAGCCAGCGCCTGAAAAAGCTCGGGAAAGCGCAGATCGTAACAAATCGCACATCCGATCCGCAGGCCCTCGCAATCGTACGTCACGATTTCTCGTCCGGGTACGACGCCCGCGCTCTCGCGATAAGCCGTGCCATCGGGAAGGGTGATATCGAAGAGGTGGATTTTCCTGTAGACGGCGACTTCACGCCCGCTTCGATCGAACACCACGGTGGTGTTGTGGACTTTGCTCCCGCACGGAGCACGCTCCAGCACTGAACCAGAATGCACCCAGATGTTATGCTTGGCCGCTAGTTCCTGTGCCGCCCCGTAGGCCCGCCCGCCCGGAAGACTGTCCCCGTTGGCGACTTTGTCGGCGGTCGTGCCGCCCGCCCAGTTCCAATGCTCCGGCAGACAGACCCAGTCGGGTCCCTCGATATCCACGGCCCGCTCGATCAATCCCCGCGCCTTCGCGATGTTCGCGCCGACGTCGCTGACCGAGTTCATCTGAATGACGGCGATCTTCATAGCAGCCTCGCAGAGTAACGATGCGAAGCTTCACTAGCACGACGCGGCGCGCGTGCTACATGCCGGGGCCGAACGATCTGCGAAACTACTGTGCGAGACGTGCTCCACGTGCACGAGGCTTACGCGCCTTCTTCTTCTCCGGCTTCCGCTTCGGCGCGGCAACGACAGAAGGCTCGTACCGGACGCACGGCAAGATAACGATCTCGCAAGGCTCCCTGTGTGTGCTCACAACCGGCGATCGATGACCGCGGCTGAGCGGTACTTCGAATTTCAATATAATCCCCATGACCTGCTCCAGGCGTTCCCGCTTTGCCGATGGACCGAGATTTCTAACCTCGTCGCATCCGGCACGGGACCACGATGGCCCCGCGAAGCAATTCGACTACAGATCCATTTAACAAAAAGTAAAAGGCGCACCCTCCGCGTTAAGGTTCCATTGCCCTTGTGCTATCGAAGCCACACTTGAAATGAACCGAGCTACGCAGACCTTTATCATTCCTCAAGAAAATTCCGCCCACTCCTATCTTCGATCTCGACCACCCAGAGGTCTGGATCATACTCGACCTGCTGCGCGAGGTAGGCTTCCGCCTCGGCGTCGGGCACGCCTGCGGGATCCAGATGAGCCGCCAGCTGCTCCTCGTCGGCGACCACCTCGAAACTCGCCGGCGGCGGTCCGAACACAAGCGCCCGCCCATCGAGAGTGGAGACCTTGACGTATAGCGCTCCGCGCTCACTGTCCCCCCGCCGCATTACGAACGCAGAGGCGCCGCCGACGCTGCACCGGCGCACCAGCGCCTTCACCCGAAGCTCGGTTGCGATCCGCATCGTCAATCGATAGGCGCCTTGCCCCGCTATGACAACCACACTCAGCCAGAGCGCGATTTGAACACCGCCGCACTTCGATGGAGTTGGAGCACGAGTTGCGCCGACACGCGACCGGTCGCCGGCATCCCGTTGTCACGCTCGAACGCGCGAATGCTCTGAGCCAGCTCTACGGTCAACCGTCCGTCCATCTGCCCCGCCGGATAGCCCAGCGCCACCAGCTTCTGCCGGATGTCCCGGAT
>LNFM01003499.1_pt1 | contig 30791 bp, 22 predicted proteins | sample 596031 | NCBI WGS metagenome assembly LNFM01 (sample SAMN04254537, study PRJNA301005) | activated carbon metagenome | isolation source: dual media filters at the Ann Arbor, Michigan drinking water treatment plant | place: USA: Ann Arbor
GATCGCGGCGGGTCCGATTAGCGTTCAGCGTGGCCAGCAACTTCCAAACTACGAAGGGAGCAAGCAATGGCTGACAACAAAAATAAACGCGGTGCTGCGGATCGGCGCAAAGTGGCAGGAAACGAAGGTTACGAAGTGAATTATTTCGCGAACAAGCACGACATATCGCGCGAGCAAGCCCGCAATCTCATCAAGAAAATTGGCAACAACCGGGACAAGCTGAATAAGGCCGCCGAGAAGCTGAAATGATCGGTGTTTAGGCGGTGCCTAGCCTATTTCTGAAAACGTGCTAAGTGTTTGCGAACGCGGGCGTAGTTCAATGGTAGAACGGCAGCTTCCCAAGTTCCGTTTCGGATCGCTGTGCGTGGCTGTTTCTTTTTAGGTCGCTGACGACTAACAGTGGGCAAAGGCGAACTGCCTGAGAGACAAAAAAGAGACAAAAAATCCGACGTTTCTACTAAGTCCTTGAAAATTAATACGGTCCCGTAGCTCAGCAGGATAGAGCAGCGGTTTCCTAAACCGAAGGTCGGAGGTTCGACTCCTCTCGGGACCGCCATGTATTCAAACGACAATTTAGGATTTGTAGCCCTACTATGCACCGCAAGAGCAAAAATTCATCTTTAATACAGTCATTTCGGAGTTTGTCGAAGCGTTGCGACTCGACTTGAGCAATCCTATCCCACAAGCCCGCACAATGGAGCGCGATCAAGTATTGCAGATCTCCTCTCATAGCCTTTACTATGACCTGTGATCATACACCGTTGCCTGTAAGCATGAGGCGTTCGCGTCCGAGCGAGAAGTTCGCTTTATTTATTTGGCTCATAATTACTCAGAAAATCTTGGTTTCGTACCACAGCATCCCCCGCCATTGTTCAGGCAGCATCACGAGAATACATTCCATATATGACAACGCGGATGCTTGACCTCTCTATGGACCATGTTCTTCGTCATCAGGGTCGATACCGGTCCTCCGCTCCCCATCGTGAAAATCGTCATAGGCCCCCGGCCCGACCCGGAATTCTTAGTGCGGGGACTGCGATACGCACTCGATTCCCAAGGCCATCAAAACTGTGGAAATAGTGCACTCAAAGATTCCATTTCGAGGATAAGCAGGCAGCGTTGAGCCCGAGAAGAGGGAAGGACTCCTTCGTCTCGGGCTCGTATCCAGCGATCAGGTCGGCGTGCTGCTCGGGAAGCGTCACAAAGACCGAATGTAGTTTTACCGCCAATGGCAGGTGGGATCAGCCCCTCAGAAACCCATTCTGCGCTGCTGTGCTGCTAAGATTTTAACTGCCTAGTGTCCTGCATTTCGAGGTTCGGTTGGCCGAACACCGCGGGCGCGCGAACTTTTCCGCTGGCCCACTGCGGAAAGGACATTGCTAAATGCCCGGCGGTAGCGCGAAAGCGCTCCTCAATGCTGCCGTGACAGCTCGACATAAGACACGGGTCGATATTGTGATTTGGAAGATGCGTGACCGAGGCGACGATAGCCCTATCTATCCGAAAGGGTCCTGTCGAACGGGATCGCGGCGACGCCGTCTATGAGGGTCGTTCGAAAGCAACATCCATCATCTGTATCGGTTATCAGGCTAATGCATAACATCGTCGTAAGATTATCTGGGGAATGTTTCGATGCGCAAGCACTGAACGGAGCGGTGCCGGTTCTCCCAACGAATTCAGTCAACAAGTGGCCCGATATGCTCTAGCGTGGCGGTCCGCGCGCCCCGGCTGCCCACGGTTCGTGAAGCAGGCTCAGCTTCGACGCTATATCGGTCGGCCATCAATAGAATGTGAGCACTGAGATTTTGCAGTGCTTTCGTCACCTGTCCGGCTTCCAGCATTCCGACGATCACGAGATGTTCGGCGCTTGCCTGCTTGCGTGTCGGCAACGTCGAACGGTGCGAGCGCAACGCGGCGACCTTGCTCGACACCAGCCGGTAGGCATTGACGAGGTACGGATTTCCGCAGTGTTCGAGCGAAGCGTCGTGAAAACGGTCGTCCGCTCGCGCAGTGCGCAAGGTGTCGCCGGCTTCGTAGGCGCTCCTCATGTCCTCGGCGGCCGCGCGCATGGCCGCCAGCGTTTCGTTGCGCCGGCGCTGCATGGCCAGACGCAACGCTTCGGTTTCAATAGTCTTGCGAAATTCGCAGAGGTTTTGCGTGTCTTCCCGCGTCGGCTGAAAGACGAAGCTGCCCCTTTGCGGGCGAACATCGATCAAGCCTTCCTGCTCAAGCGTCGCCAAGGCTTCCTTGACCGGGCTACGGCTGACACCGAGCGTGGTGGCTAGCTTGTCTTCCGACAGGGCGTCGCCCAGTTCGATTTCCCCGTCGATGATCGCCTGCCGCAAACGCTCCGTCACCCGGACACCCAATGAGGATCGCGGTCTTAAATGCATTGCTACGGCGCCTCCCAATCGAATCCATCGCTATCTTGGAGTGCAATAGCGGTTCTGCACGCTCAGGCCATAAGGGCAGCGATAGTCTAAACGATCCTGGTCCTCCGGTCAGCTATCAAGTGCGTCCAGAAAATGCCGCGTGGCCGTCATTCCCTTTTCGGCCCGTTCCGCGAAACTCAACAGAGAATCACCCTTGTGAGGCGTTTCGACACTGATCGTGATGTCTTTCGGGAGAACGGACATCAGCTCCTTGAGCCACAATCCGCCTTCACCCGGCAGCATGCGCCCCCCGCGGGCTTCGGCAATGCAGGCAGCATTGTCGATCGGCTGGTCGGCAGAGGCGTCGCAAATTTGAAGGTAGAGCATGAGGTCGATCGGAAGGGCGGCAACCGCCGCCGGACTGCCGCCTGACCGTGACAGGTGCAGCGCGTCGAGCAGTATTCCGACGTTGCTTCGTCCAGACGCTTGAGCAAGTTTTGCGGCGTCCTCGATGGTGGCCGTTACCCTCCATCGCATGAACTCGATAGCTAGTCTTATATGAGCGTCGGCTGCCATATCGGCGAGTCTGCCCAGGGCTTCGGATGCTCGGGCAAAGGCTGGATCCTCGCCGTGGACCTGCATTATGGGAATGCCAAGTTCGGCCGCTGTGTCGATCACACCGCGCCAGCTATCCAGGTCGTTCTCGGGCAGAAGCGTCAGCAACTCGCCATCGAAGAGGCGGACGCCCAGGTCGCCGGCGAGGTTCTTGAGATCGCGAATCAGCGCTTTGTTCCCGACAATAGGGTGGGCAAGGCTCAGTCCGATCGGAGGTGCCAGCCGAAGGCCGACCGCGTCGTAGCCGGCATCCGCCGCGATTTTGATAGACTCCAGCGGCGGGCAGCCCTGCACCGTCAGGAATGCGAGCGCAAGAGGATGCTGCTTGTGCATGTTAGCCTCAATAGGTCGCGCGGCCGCCGGAGACGTCGAAGACCGCCCCCGTTGAGAACGAGCACTCTTCAGAGCTCAACCACGAGATCAGCGCCGCGACCTCATCGGCAAAGCCCAGCCGACCGATGGGGATCTTGGCCGTCACGTAGGCTTTGAATTCGGGCGTCAGTTGTTTCATCATTTCGGTATCGATGGCCGCCGGCGTCACGCAGTTCACGCGAATATTGGTCATGGCAAGTTCCTTGCCGATCGATTTCGTCAGGCCGATCACACCGGCTTTCGACGCAGAATAGGCGACGGCGTTCGGGTTGCCTTCCTTACCGGCGATTGAGGAGATGTTGACGATGCGGCCGTAGTCGGTCTTCAGCATCTCGCGAACCGCAGCTTGGCAGCACAGGAAAACCGCATCGAGATTGAGCGACATGACAAAGCGCCAGCCGTCGAGCGGATATTTTTCAAAACTTTCCATAGGGCCATTATGGCCGGCACAGGTCACCAGTATTCCAGGTGGCCCCATGTCGGCGACGACTTTTTTCATCGCCGAATCGACAGCCGCAGCGTCCGTTACATCGACAGTATAGCCTTTGGCGCCTTGCAATTGCGCCGCCGCTTCGTCGAGGCGTTCGCGGTTGATATCCCACAAAGCGACCTTGTGCCCCTTCGCCGCCAGCCGAACGGAGGCCGCGAAGCCGAGCCCGCCCGCGCCTCCGGTCACGACTGCCACGCGCGAGGTTTCTTTGTCAGTCATCGAAAATCTACCTTCTATGCTCGAATGTCGAGATACGGGCCTTGACTTTTAGTATACTAACATTCTAGTAGTCTAGATGGGTCAGAAAGACCTGCTTGTCAAGAAACTAAAGCGCCAGGGAGGAGTAGAAGATGGGACTGAAAGGGTCTGCTTTTCTGGCGATATGGCACGACATCGCCGAAGGCGCCGCTGGGGAATACATCGAATGGCATACGCGCGAGCACATGCCCGAACGGTTGTCGATTCCCGGCTTCATGACCGGCAAGCGTCTGCATGCGCCAGACGCATCTCGCTATGTCTTCGGGACGGTCTATGCAGGCGAAAGCCTCGAAACCTTCCGTTCCTCAGATTATCTTGAGCGCCTCAACAATCCGACACCCTGGACCATTGCGGTCGCGCCCAGCTTTCAAAATTTCCTGCGGGTTGCATGTGAAAAAATAGCCCTTGCCGGCAACGGCGATGGCGGCAGCATGGCGACAATTCGCCTGGACCTTTCGGGAGACGATGCCGAAAGGCAATTGCGTTCAATCGCGCATTCGCTGGCTGAAAGCATTCATGCTTTGCGCGGTGTTGCCTGCGTTCATATCGGTGTCTCCCGCAGCGAGGTTTCCAGTGTTCGAACACGCGAGACAGAGCTGCGCGAGGAAATGGGCGAGAGCGGGTTTGATGTCGTAATCCTGATCGAGGGTTCGTCAAGCTCCGGACTGCGGCACGCGATGCCGAACGCCGAGCGGCTTGCCGTTGCGACCGGCGTATTCAAGAATTCTCCCGTCTCCAACATTTATGAAACTGCCTTCTCTCTCACGGCGGAAGATATGAGAGCGATAGCATGACCAGGATATTGGTCACAGGCGGCGCCGGCTTCCTGGGCGGATGGATATTGAAGGCGCTGACGGCGCAGGGTCATGAAATTCGAATTTTCGACCGTGCAACCGATCGACGCATCCTGCACGAGATTGCAGGCGAGAAGGCCGACCACGTGGACTTTTTTCGGGGCGATATCACCGATGCGGCGGCCGTCGCCAAGGCAGCGAAAGACTGCACCTCGATCATCCATCTTGCCGCGGTGCTGACGCCCGCCTGCAAAAGCGATCCTGTCCTCGGCGCAACGGTCAATCTGATCGGCACGTTAAACGTTTTCGAAGCGGCCAAGGCCAATGGAATTCGGCGTGTCGCCTATGCCAGCAGTGCGGCCATCTTCGGCCCGCACGACGGAACGCTGCCTTGTCCGGTTACTCAGTATGGCGCGTTCAAGCTGGCCTGCGAAGGCAGCGCGCGCGCCTATTGGCACGACGCCAGCATTGCCAGCATCGGCCTGCGTCCGACGGTCGTCTATGGTCCCGGCCGAGAGAGCGGCTTGACTGCTGGCCCGACTATCGCCTGCCGGGAAGCGGTGGCGGGCAGGGCATATACGATTGGCTATTCGGGTCCTCAGGATCTGGTCTTTGTCGCGGACGTGGCGGCCGGTTTTGCTGCGGCCGCGACCCGGGAGTTCGAAGGTGCTCATGCGTGTTCGCTCGGCGGCGCAAGAGAAGACGTGCCGGACGTGATTGCGGCGATTGAAGCCGAGGTCCCAGGCGCAAAGATCGATTTCGCCGGCCCGGGTGTTCCGATGGCGCCAGACATTTCGCAAACCGACAATACGGCGCTGCTGGGCCCTCTGCCGTTCACGCCGTTGCGCAAAGGCATTTCACAAACCGTCTCTCATTACCGATCGATGATTGCGGGGTCCTGATGGTCATACAGAGCAGGAAATCTCAGCGCGATCTCGACCATTGTCGCAATGCGATCGTCGGTGCCGTCCTTCGGGTACCGGTTGTCGATGCAACAGCGAAACGTGAAGGCAATAAACGTGCGCATCTATTTTGGAATGGCTCAAGAGTTGTGCTGCCATTTCAAACAATCAAGAACACCGTTCAACCCTGAGGAGGACTTTCCATGTTAGTTAAATTCTCATTCCGTGCTGCCGCAATCGCTCTCGTTGCAGGCGTCAGCATGGCGCTTGCACCGTCCGGCGCCCATGCGCAGACGCTCGAAAAGATCAAGAAAGCCGGCGTCGTTCGCATTGGAGTCATGGGCGAGCAGGCGCCCTGGGGCTCCATTGACGCAAGCGGCAAGAACATCGGTTACGATATCGACGTTGCCACACTGATCGGCCAGGAATTGGGCGTGAAGGTCGAGTTTGTGCCGAATGCTGTCGCTGCCCGCATTCCGAACCTGCTCACCGGCAAGGTGGACTTGCAGATGGCGGTCATGGGCATGTATCCCGATCGCGCCAAGGCTGTTCAGTTCACGAAGCCCTATGCCGCCCTGAAGATCATACTTCTGTCGAGCGCCAAGAACAAAATCTCGACCATGCAGGACGCAAAGGATCTCCGTATAGGCGTTCCCCGCGGAGCCGCGCAGGACAAGGCGATTACGACGGCACTCGGCGACGTTCCCAACATCCGCCGCTTCGACGATGACAGCTCCAACATGCAGGCCCTTGTATCCGGCCAGGTCGATGCAATAGGTGGCAACACGACCTATAAGATCAGTCTCGACAAGGCAGCTCCCGGCAACGATTTCGAACAGAAGGTCGTATTCAACGAGCAGTGGATGGGCGTCACCACCAAGCTCGGCGACAAGGAAATCAATGACTGGTTGAATCGCTTTATCGACAAGATACGCGCTGACGGCCGGCTAGAAGCCATCAATAAGAAGTGGCTGGGCGAAGCCAAGCTGCCGAACTTCCCTGAAAAAGTCGAGGGTGTTCCCTTCAGTGTACAGTAATAGGACGGCAGCTTTCCCTATTGAATGCATGGCGAAAGGGGTGCGCGGCGCATTGCGAGCCGCGTGCCCCTCCGCAGCAGATTCAGCCTCTCTGCCGACACAGGCCGGAGGATACCACACTGGACGAGTTAGATCCTCGCCGCTTGCACTTGCGTCGATCGCAATTCGCGGCCTGAAGATGGAGCTTCACGTTCCAATGCATCGGCGAGAGACAATCCATTACATGTCGCTGGTACCGGCGAACGTGGTCATGATCGGCTTACGGAGATGACGGTATGACGCGCATCGCTCTCATGGGTGCCGGGCTTATCGGCCGCGAACATGCAAAACTGTTGGTAGCGCACCGCAAGGCCCAGATTGCCGCAATCTGCGACCCTTCGCCTGACGCCGCACAACTAGCTGCCCGGCTTTCCGCACCTCATTTTTCAAAATACGAAAGGATGCTGGAAGAGGCAAAGCCGGATGGCGTGATCATCGCCTTGCCTAACCATCTTCATGCGCCCGCTGCGCTCGCCTGCATCCAGCGTGGCATTCCCTGCATGGTAGAGAAGCCGATTGCGGAAAGCATTGCCTCCGCCGCGCGTATAGTCGATGCGTCCGAACGGTCGGGCGTTCCGGTTCTGATTGGGCATCAGCGTCGCCACAGCCCCGACATCCGTGCCGCCAAGCATGTGATCGACTCGGGTGAACTCGGCCCCCTCGTTGCCGTCAACGGGATGACCTTGTTCGACAAGCCGGACGTTTATTTCGACATGGAATGGCGCAAGAAGCCTGGCGGCGGCGTCCTCCTGATCAACCTGATCCATGATATCGACGTTCTACGCTATCTCGTCGGCGAAATCGAAACCGTCCGTGCTTTCACGTCGTCTGCGATACGTGGCTTTGAGGTCGAGGATACCGCAAGCATCTCGATCCGCTTCGTTAATGGCGTCCTCGGCACGTTCTTGATTTCTGACGGCGCCGTAAGTCCCTGGGCCTGGGAATATACGTCCGGCCAGGCCCTCTATCACCCAACTCAGCCGGGACCGTCCCTATTCCTGGCCGGCCGTAAGGCGGCGCTTTCGGTCCCGGACATGTATCTCTGGCGACACGCCAAAGAAAACGAACATTGGCAGCATCCTCTTGTCCGCGAGTATCGCCCAGGCGACGGCTCGTTGAGCTATGTAAATCAGCTCGATCATTTCATCGCCGTCATTTGCGGCGAGACGCGGCCTCTGATCTCTGCGCGGGACGGCATGTGGACGCTTGCCGCCACGCTTGCGGTCGATGTCGCTGCGCGTGAGGACCGAACGGTGACGCTATCGCAAATGGTAGCAGATGGCGGCGCCGAAACATGACCAGGAATTATGCGCACTGGTTCGCGAAGTCTTCTACACCGAGTTCGCAGCATCCCGGGATAAGTTGGCGTGAGACGATTATACTCTCCGCCACCCTGGTCCGCCGATTTTCTCGATTGCTCGGCAGAAACAACCATCTTGTCCAACAGGAGTATTTTTCATTTCGAATTGCTGCCGGAAGACGTTGCGCGTCACGCAACATGCGAATTGGGGCTGGGCGGCAATGTCAGGGAGAGAGGAATGAAACTTGATTTCAGCGTGGTCACCGACGTGTGGCAATCGTTGGTCTTTGGCGCGTTGGGAACGCTGTTCCTCGCTTTTTCCGGCATGTTAATCGCGACGACAATCGGTGTGCTGGGGGTGGCTGTCCTCAGATCTCAGATGCGGTTGCCGTCCTTTCTGGTAACGGCCTTCGTAGAAGTGATCCGCAATACTCCTTTCCTGGTGCAAATATACTTCATTTTTTTCGCGCTCCCGCTTGCCGGCGTCAGGCTAAATCCCACAATCACTGCTATCTTGGCGCTCGGACTAAATGGGGGCGCCTACGCCATCGAAATCATTCGTGGCGGCGTCGAAAGCATTCCGAAAGGGCAAACTGAAGCCGGACTGGCGCTCGGCTTGCACAAGGGGGAGGTCTTCCGCCTCATCGTACTGAACCCCGCCCTACGCGCGATCTATCCGTCGCTGTCCAGCCAATTCATTCTGCTGACGCTGACGACCGCAATCTGCACTTCGATCTCTGCCTACGAATTGACTTCAGTGGGACAGCGGATTGAGGCGGAGACCTTCCGCAGCTTTGAAACCTATTTCACGTTGACAGGAATCTATCTGATGATCTCGCTGGGGACGATGTGGCTGCTGGCCGCCATCGGCCGCCGGGTGTTCGTTTATCCGCAGCGTTGAAGGGGACACGAGATGATCGGAACTCAAGAATTGACTTATCTCATGCAAGGCCTCGTCTGGACGCTCATCCTCACGGCCATGGGTTTCGTCGGCGGGATCGGCTTCGGCATTATCGTGGCGCTCATGCGCGTATCGAAAATCACGTCGATACGATTGATCGCAGTCGGCTGGATCGGCCTTTTCCAAGGTACGCCGCTGTTAATGCAATTGTTTGTTGCCTACTTCGGTCTGCCTTTGCTCGGTTTCGATCTACCAGCTTGGGCGGCCGTCGGTATTGCGCTCACCGCGCACGCCTCGGCCTTCCTCGGGGAAATCTGGCGCGGCGCAATTCAAGCCGTTCCAAAGGGTCAGACAGAAGCCGCCGATGCGTTGGGCCTTCACACCCGCAGTCTGATGATCGACGTGATCATGCCGCAGGCATTCAAACTTTCCTTGCCGGCGACGGTCGGCTTCCTCGTGCAGCTCTTGAAGGGCACATCGCTTGCAGCGATCGTCGGCTTCATCGAGCTGACCCGCGCCGGCTCGATCGTCTCGAACCAGATATACAGACCGCTTCTCGTTTTCGCGGTCGTAGGCGCGATGTATTTTGCAATGTGCTGGCCACTGTCGTTGTGGGGCCGAAGCATCGAGCGGCGCATGGCAGTAGGCGTCGTCAAGTAGAAGAACGGGACCATGACATACGCGAGCAAGAATAGCGGCATCGGCAAACAGATGGATACCCAGCCTATGATCATGATGCGTGACGTGGAAAAGTGGTACGGCGCTTTTCACGCGCTCAAGAAAGTTAACCTGACGGTCGCAAAGGGCGAAAAGATTGTGCTTTGCGGTCCTTCCGGATCAGGAAAATCTACGCTGATCCGTTGCATCAACCGCCTTGAGACCAGCCAAGGCGGCGAGATCGTCGTGGCGGGACACACGGTGAAAGACGATCAGAAAGCCATAGACGCCGTACGCCGCGAAGTTGGGATGGTATTCCAGCAGTTCAATCTTTTCCCGCATAAGACGGTTCTGGAAAACTGTACGCTCGCGCCGATGCGGGTGCGCCGTCTATCGCGCGCCGACGCCGAAGCCACGGCGCGCAAATACCTCGAACGAGTTCGCATAAGCGATCAGGCAGACAAATATCCGGCTCAGCTATCCGGGGGCCAGCAACAGCGAGTGGCCATCGCCCGGGCGCTCTGCATGGAGCCAAAGGCGATGCTGTTCGACGAGCCGACATCGGCGCTCGACCCCGAAATGGTGAAAGAGGTTCTCGATACCATGGTTTCGCTTGCCCGTGATGGAATGACGATGATTTGCGTGACCCATGAAATGGGCTTTGCACGACAGGTCGCTGATCGGGTGATTTTCATGGCAGATGGAGAGATCGTTGAGGAAAACGATCCCGAAAACTTCTTCAGCGCCCCAAAACATAAGCGAACGAAAGCGTTTCTTGGCGAAATTCTGGCCCATCACTAAGCGCAGGCCCGGGCTTGATTAAGGGGCAATGAGTGCATCACTGCATTTATGCTCGGCTTAAGAGCACGTTGTTGCATGGATCGGCTATGGATCGGAGCCCTTTAAATGGCGATGCAGCTGGCTTCGACGGGGTAGATAGTCCCTGCCGCCCGGTGTCGATGGCGTTGCGTCCGAACGAGGAAAAAGGGAAGTCTCCTTATCCAGCCTCTTGCAGGATCATTGCGGCACCCTTTTCCCGATCCGGGCGGTTGGCATCGCTCATTGCCAAAAAGTCTTATTGTTCCATCTCATATCCATCGTGGTCGATGTAGTCTCGCATGTCATTCGAAGGTGCTGTCATGGCCCGACTAACGATTGCTTTCTCGACGGCAGCAAGGAGTTCTTTGGGCCGGAACGGCTTATGCAAATAGACAATGTTGGCCAAGCCAGGCAGGAGCGGCATGAGGTCGAGGACCGGCCTGGCGGTCAGCTTGATCTGGACTCCAGACATCGCAATGATGCCAAGCCCAGGCTTGCGCTGAAGTAGTTGCTTGATGGTTTTCACCCCACCAATTCCTGGCATATAGATGTCCACGATCGCCAAATCGAAGTCTCTGTTCTCAGAGCATTGCAGCCCTCTTTCTCCGCTCTCGACGCTCACTACCTCAAATCCCGTCTTCATTCCAAGCGCGATCGAAATAGTAGACCTTATCTGAAGTTGGTCATCGATGACGAGAACGCGGATCATTGTATGTCTCCGGTATTGATAAGCGCGTGAAGCGCATATCAAGATGCATTGCGTATGGTTCGTTCGGGTGAACAGGGCGGGTTTGTCAGAATGTCTTGCAATCACAAATAATAAGTCAGAGGCGAATGCGCGCCTTGATCGGCCGCTTCCTTGGAATAAGCCGCTAAGGCAGATGGCCGATGAGCCCGATGCACGCTCGCCGAAGAAGCGTCCGAGAATTCTTTCTTGAAGGAATTCAGACAATCGCTCTGCGCCAGTGTTACAAATGCGTCCCTCGGCATGGCCTTTGCGAAGAGATATCCTTGAACAGCGTCGAACCCCATCGCCCTCAGAACTTCCAGGTCTTCGGCGGTCTCGACGCCCTCGGCGCAACTGGTCACTTTGAATTGCTTCGCCAAGTCCGCGACGATCCGGCAAATGCTCCGCTTGTTCGCGTCCGCGGAACAATTCGAGACAAAGGAGCGATCCAGTTTAATCTCCGAAAAAGGCAGGTCCTTCAGCCGGGCAAGAGACGCATGAGCGGTCCCGAAATCGTCAATGGATAGGCCGACCGAGGATAGCTTCAATTGCATAGCGATCTCTCGAAACGCCTTTTCATCCTGGACCATCTCGTCTTCCGTCACTTCAATAATCAGTCCCGGGAAAGAGGTGTGGACTGGAAGTCGAGCGCGTAGATGGGCGACAAATGTCGCATCAAGAAGAACTGAGACAGGGACATTGATGGCGATCTCTGGCGCGACGCCTTGTGCAAACATTGCTTTCCAGTCGGAAATGGCTGTCTCGACCAAAAACTTAGACAAAGGATGGAAAAGTGGGTCTCCGCTTTTTGGCAAAAACTGCCCCGGCAGAACGATGCCTAGTTCCGGGTGGCTGATCCTTAGAAGCGCCTCGGCACCGCAGATGACCATTTTTTTGAGGTCTATCTTTGGCTGGTACCAGAGTTGCAGCCAGCCTTTTTCGATAGCTTCGGAAAGGTCGACCTGCGGCAAACAAGTGGTGGCTGTTGCGCGAGCTGGCAGGATTTTGTCGCATCGCAGCCGATCCTTGAGCTGGGAGGGTGTGAAGGGCTTACGCAAGGGCGGCAACATCGTGAGCCCTCGTGCTTCGCCGATCTTGGTTATTTCCGCCAGCACGCTGGCATCCCTGCCGCTCATCAGCAGTATGTCGCCTTGGTAGCCGAGCTCATCTAATGAACGAAGCACTTCAATGGCATCGGAACGGCCAAGCGCGAGATCCAACATGATGAGATCCGGGGCGCAACTCTGCACTTTCGAAATAAATGAATGAGGCTCATCGAACGCGTAGGCGAGATGCCCGCAAGTGTTGAGAACCCGGCACGCGATTGTCCCGATCGCTGCTTCATCATCCAAGACGTATGCCGTGTACATGCTGCCTGATGCTTCCTTGCCCTGGAAACGGTGTTCCGGACCCCGCAACGCTAGGTGTCACTCTTAAATAAAGCGGAAAAAACTAGCTTGCATCCGCAAATGAGTGCCCGCTTTTGAATACGGTAATACCGAAGCTAACTTAGGGTTTGAAACCCGTTAATTTCCGGCTGGCTGAAACGATTTTTTAAGTTCGCGAGCCGACATGATTGATGTTCCTTGTCGTGCGGATCTTAAGGTCCGCTCACATCGCGGTGTCGAAGCAGTGTAGTGTCGACGATTCGGCCTTCGCGCGATTCGCGGGCAGAGATCGAAGCTTACTCGACATCAAATCTTATCCCATACGCAGCATGCTGCGCTGAACCCTCGAAGGCACGGCGCTGCCTTGCTTGTTCTGAAGAAAGAAGAGGCTTAGATGCCGACACAGGCCGATACCTTCTTCGCAGTTATCGCTCCAGCTACCTATTGGGTCATTGCTGCCTTATGGACAGCGATCCTGGTCCTGTTGATAAAACGTGCAGCGAATTTCTTTCACAAGAATGACGCCCTGAGACTTCTTGTCATCGTCCTCGCGATTGATGCGTTTCGAACGACCATCGAAAATGTCTATTTCGGTTCTCTCTTTAACGCGTATTTCGGCGTCTTTCCGGAAAGCGTCTTAAAGGTGCTTGAGCGGCCAGTATTTCTTGCTGTACCGAAATTTTTGAACATCGCAACAGGTGTCCTCGTCTTGGTTCTCATCGTTCGTCGGTGGATCCCCCTTGCGGATTTGGAGCGCGAGGCGTCGACCCGTCGGGACCTCACCGACAAGACTTTGCATGCCCAGCAACTGGATGCGGAAAGGGACAGGTTGGTGAGAGCCCAAGCCGTCGCGAAGATCGGCAGCTGGGAAGCCAATCTCGCAACGTTGGAGGTGTCCTGGTCGGCAGAGACGTTCCGAATGTTCGGAGTGGATCCGGCGCATGGTGCGCCCGCGTATGCAGCCTTTCTGGCGCTGGTGCATCCGGAAGACCGCGTTCGGGTCGATGAGGCGTTCCAGCAATCTTACGATACTCGGGAGGTCTGTGCCGTTGAGCATCGAATCATAACGCCCGAGGGACGCGTCAAAATCATTTCCCAAAAGTGGCAGACGCATTTGGACAAGAACAATTTGCCGTTGATTGCGTTGGGCACTTGTCAAGACGTCACTGAAACAAGAAATCTGGAATCAAAGGCGATGGAAGCCGCCTACCAGCTTCGCGTGGCCAGCGACGTCGCGTCTTTGGGGGCATGGTCTTATAGTGTGGGCAGCGAACGGGTTTCATGGTCGGAGCAGACGGCTTCGATCCATGACATGCCGGCGAATTTCAGCCCGACCGTCGCTGAAGCAATTGAGTTCTATGCGCCTGAATACAGAGACAAGATTCGATGCGCTTTAAACGCATGCATTGAAAGGGGCGAGCGATTTAACGAAACGCTGGAAATAATTTCTGCGCGCGGACGCCGGGTTTGGGTAAGAGCAATAGGAGAAGCGGTCAGGGATCGGAACGGCAATATTACGAAAGTGCAAGGCGCCTTTCAGGACATATCGCTTCTCACCGAGAGCCAAGAGAGCCTGAAGCTCCTCGAGGCGGCGGTATCTCGATTGAACGACATCGTGATCATTACCGAAGCCGATCCGGTTGACGAACCCGGGCCTCGCATCGTTTTCGCCAACAAGGCATTCGAGCAGCATACGGAATACTCTGTAACCGAAGTGCTTGGGCGTTCGCCCAGGTTTATGCAGGGCGAGAGAACCCAGCGTCTTGAACTGGATCGAATCAGATCAGCCATGGAGAAGAAGGAATCGATTCGACTGGAATTGATCAATTATACGAAGTCCGGGCACGAGTATTGGCTGGAAATAGATCTGGCCCCCATTATCAACGACGCGGGCAAGTGCACCCACTTCGTGGCCGTGCAACGAGACGTCACAGAGCGAAAGGCTCGCGACGCTCAATTGTCCGAAATAAACTCACGGCTTGAGACCCTCATCACTCATGCGCCGATCGGTTTTATCGTGCATCATGAATTCAAGCCCATAATCGCAAACAAGGCGCTTGCACGCATGCTCGGCTACGACAGCGAGCAAGAAATCATCGATATGGAGAGTTGCAGGGTTCTGTTCGGCGACGAAGAACAAGAGCGGATCACTGCGTACCACGAAGCGCGGATGGCGGGGAGGCCTGCTCCGGGTTTCTATTCGATCAAGGGCAAAATGAAAGACGGTTCGACGATCGACCTGGAAAACCGTGCTTTCGCCATCCAATGGGGAGACAGACTCTCTGTTTGCGCGATGGTGACCGATGTGACCGATCAAAGAAAAGTTGAGGCGCAGCTTCGTCAGGCTCAGCGGCTTGAAGCGGTCGGTCAGATGACGGGAGGCGTGGCGCACGACTTCAACAATCTTTTGACGGTCATTCTGGGGAACGCGGAATTTCTTGAAGAGGGCCTTTCCAGCAATCCTGACCTGCACGCCATGGCGGTGTTGACAAAGCAGGCTGCGGAAAGAGGCGCGGATCTGACGGGCCGCTTATTGGCATTTTCCCGGCAGCAAGCGCTGGACCCGAGAATTGTTGACGTCAACGATTTGATCGGCACGACGGAAGCGCTTCTGCGCCGGGCCGTGGGCGGCCAGATCGAAAGCGAAATAGTCCCCGCGACGAATTTGTGGACCGCCTTGATTGACGCCCCGCAGTTCGAAAGCGCTTTGTTGAACCTCGCGGTCAACGCCCGCGATGCGATGCCAGACGGCGGGCGGCTGACAATCGAAACATCAAATGTTGTTTTTGACGACGCATTGATCGCCGGCGAAGCGGCAATCCCGCTGGGGCAGTACGTCTGCATTGCCGTTTCGGATACCGGCACCGGCATGGACGACGAAACCCGGCTGAGAGTCTTCGAGCCGTTTTTTACGACGAAAGAGGTCGGAAAAGGCAGCGGCCTCGGCTTGAGCATGGTTTATGGTTTGGTCAAGCAGTCGCGCGGGTACATCAAAATCTATTCCGAGTTGGGTCACGGCACGACCGTTAAAATATTCCTGCCCAGGGAAGTCGGAGATGCCGTCAAGGTTCAATCGCAAATTTCGGCTTTTCCGCTTGCAAGCGGCAACGAGAAAATTCTGGTCGTTGAGGACGATGATCTCGTCAGAGCTCAGGTTGCGTCGCAATTAGAAATGCTTGGATATGTAGTGATAACTGCATCGAATGGCGCGGACGCTCTCGGGATCCTTGCCAAGAACCCGGATTTTGATCTTTTGTTCACGGATGTTGTCATGCCTGGCGGCTTTAGTGGTCCGAGGCTCGCTGAAGAAGCCTTGAAGCTTCATCCCTCGCTTCCCGTTCTTTTTACTTCTGGTTACACTGAAAATGCCGTCATTCATCATGGACCGATGGACAGCGGAATCAATTTGCTGAGCAAGCCCTATCGCAGACAGGAGCTGGCGGCAAAAGTCCGCGCGGTTCTGGAGAGATCGTCTAGAAGGAAGTTCAGCTAACGCAACGCATTGCTAAATGATCGGCAGGTATCCTATCGGATGTGCACACTCCTCAGGCTGAATGCCCATTTTTGGCGAAAAGCGGAAATGGGCGCTGTAGAGACCCCTGAGCCTCCGTATTTTAGACTGTCGGCAATCCCAAGCTGGGGCTACACGGGGCTATACGCCCTCATCTGAAAACACCAACAACGGAGGGCGTCACTTTCTTGCGAATTGCTAACCTCATTGTGTGTCACAAATTTTGCTATTTGAAGTCGTTCTACGTATATTCTGTTGGCACTTGGGTGGCTTCCTAAACCGAAGGTCGGAGGTTCGACTCCTCTCGGGACAGCCATATTCACCAGCAACGGGCGGCGCTCATAATCCATGACTAAACCGACGCCCGTCTTTGACGGCCACAACGACGTCCTGCTGCGCCTCTACAAATCGACATCGAAAGACCCGGTCGCCGATTTTCTCAATGGCGAGGAAGCCGGCCACATCGACCTGAAGAAGGCGCGCGCCGGGTCGCTCGCCGGCGGCCTGTTCGCGCTGTATTCGCCGTCGGCCGCCAAGACGCGGCTGCCGAACGGCCAGCCGTCGCCGAACCTGCCGCCGCCCTTGAGCATGGACGAGGCGCGGCAGTCGGTCGCCGGCGAACTGGCGATCCTGATGAGGATCGAGCGGGCATCGAACGGCGCCGTCGCCATTTGCCGTAACGTCACCGAGATCAAGGCGGCGATGGCGCGCGGCGCGCTGGCCGTGGTCGTCCACATTGAAGGCGCGGAGGCCATCGATGAAAGTCTCGATTTTCTCGACGTGCTTTACGCAGCGGGCTTGCGCTCGCTCGGTCCGGTGTGGAGCCGCACCAACATTTTCGGCCATGGCGTGCCGTTCCGCTTTCCGTCAAGCCCGGACACCGGCGATGGCCTGACGCAAGCCGGCGAAAATCTCGTGCGCGTCTGCAACGAGATGAAAATTCTCATCGACCTGTCGCACATCACCGAAAAAGGTTTCTGGGATGTGGCGCGGTTGTCGAAAGCGCCGCTGATAGCGACGCATTCGAACGTGCATGCTTTGTGTCAGTCGCCGCGCAACCTGACCGACCGGCAGCTCGACGCCATTCGCGACACCGGCGGCATGGTCGGCCTGAATTTCGCCACTGGATTTCTTCGCGACGACGGCAACATGCGGCCGGATACTGATATCGATTTGATGGTGCGCCACCTTGATTATCTGATCGGGAAGCTCGGCGAGGATCGCGTCGGGCTGGGCTCGGATTTCGACGGCGCCACGGTGCCGGAAAAAATCGGTTCGGCCGCCGGCTTGCCGGTATTGTTCGCCGCCTTGCGCGCCAAGGGCTATTCCGAGCCGCTGCTGACCAAAATAGGCACAGCCAACTGGCTCGATGTGCTGGCGCGCACCATCGGCTGATATCGTCAAAACAAGAAGCTCAGTGGCCTGGCGTGCTGACCAAAGTCCAGTCGCCGTTCCGGATTTCCAGCATGCGCATGGCCGAGAGATCGAGGCCGAGATGGTCGGCTGCCGACATGTTGACGACGCCGCCGGTGCCGATGAAATTGCGCGTCGTCTCGATGGCGTCGCGCAGTTTGGTGCTGTCGGTGCTGCCGGCGCGCCGCAAGGCATCGAGCAGGATCATCAGGCCGTCATAGGCGTGGCCGCCGAAGCTCGACACCGGCTGCCCGGTCTTTTGTTCGTACATGGTCTTGTAGTCCATCAGCACTTTCTTCTGCGGGTCGCTGTCCGGCAATTTGTCGGCGACCAAAAGCGCGGCGGCGGGCAGGCGCACGCCTTCGGCGGCGGCGCCGGCCAGTTCGATATATTGCTTCGAGCCGACGCCGTGGCTTTGATAGAGCGGCAGCGTGATGCCGAGCTGCCGGTAGGCGCGCGCCACCGTCGCCGGTCCGTTGCCGAAACCCGGATTGATCACTGCCTGAATGCCCGGCGTGGCCTTGATGGCGGCGAGTTGCGCGGTCACGTCGCCATCGCCGGGGCTGTAGCTTTCCTCGTGCAGAATAGCGATGCCGTATCGGGCGGTGAGGCTTTGGCAATGGCCGCGCATCGATGCGCCGAAGGCATCGAGCCCGGAGATCATTGCAATGCGGGTCAGGTGGCGCTGCCTGAGATCCTCGAAGATTTTCTCGCAGGCCATCAGGTCGGTATGCGGCGTCTTGAAGACATAGCGCCGGACCGGCGACACCGCCTGCACCGCGCCGGCGAAATTGATCAGCGGCACGCGGGCGTTTTCCGCCAGCGGAATGAGGGCCAGGGCCGTCGCGGTGGTCGAGCCGGCGAGCAGGGCATCGACCTTGTCGTTTTCGATCAGCCTGGTGCCGAAGATGCGCGTCTGGTTCGGGTTGCCGGCATCGTCATAAACGATCAGCGTGATCTTGTGGCCGTTGACGCCGCCTTTGCTGTTGATGTCGGCGGTATAGATTTCGAGCGTTTTCTTTTCCGGCTCGCCGAGATAGGCGGCCGGTCCGGTTACCGAAAGCACGGCGCCGATTCTGATGTCGGCGCGCGCCTGGCCCGCGGCCGCCAGACCGATCGCAACTGCGAAAACACGCCAAAGCCGCGTCGCCACACGCATTGGTCGCAGCCTCCTTTGGTTCGTCCGTCTCGCCGGTCCGGGGCCGATAGTAGCCGCGCCGGCAGGATTCGCCATGGGGATGTGACGCTCAACTCAATGGAACAACATTGACCGAAACATCGATCTGCTGCCCGCCGGAAACGACGATGACGCCGTCCATCGGCGCGACGTCGGTGTAATCGCGGCCGATCGCCAGCACGATATGCTCGTCGGAGGCGATCATGTCGTTGGTCGGATCGAAGCCGACCCAGCCGATTTCCGCGCCGCACCAGACCAGGACCCATGCGTGCATCGCATCGGCGCCCTGCAGGCGCGCCGCGCCCGGCGGGCGCGTCGTGCGCAAATAGCCGCTGACATAAGCCGCCGACAGGCCGAGACCGCGAAGGCCGGCAATCATGATGTGGGCGAAGTCCTGGCAGACGCCGCGCCGCAGCGCGAACGACATCGGCGGCGTCGTGCGCACCGTGGTGGCGCCGATCTCGTAGGTCATGTCGGTTTTGATGCGATGCGTCAGGTCGGTTGCGGCGTCCAGGATCGAACGCCCGGGCGGGAAACTCTGCCGCGCATAGTCGCGAATCTCCGGATCGAGCGACACCATCCGGCTCGGGAACAGGAAATGCGCCGGCGCCATCGGGTCGATATCGGCGGAGGCGAAGACTTCCTCCTGCACCGCTTCCCAGCTTGGCACGCTTGTTCCCGGCTGGATGGCGAAGGCATCGACGGCGATGCGCGCCGAAACGCGCACCGTCAGCGTGTCATGCGCCTCCTCGAGCGCGATCCAGGTCAGCCGGTTGCCGAAAAAGTCCTGGCCCTCGCGCCGGCTCACCGGCGCCGGTTCGACCTGCAACGACGACACCTGAACGCGCTGGCCCGGCCGGTTGACCGGCGTCTGGCGCAGGACGTGATGCGCGTTGGTCACCGGCGTGGCGTAGGTGCATTCGGTGACTTGGCGAATATCATAAATCACGACAGCGCATCCCAGGTCGTTTGCGAGCGCTCGATATGGTTCAGATAGGCCGAGGCGATCGCCTCCGACAGCCGCATCAGGCTGTCTTCGACATCGATGATCTGCGCGTCGTCCATATGGACGGCGTCGGCGGTGCGGAAGCGGGTGGCGATGGACGCGGCGACCTGCTGCACCGGGGTCAGGCGTCCGGCGGCGGTCTGGCCCTTCGGCAGGGCGACGAGATGCGCCTCGATACGGTCGATCTGATAGGCGACCGAGCGCGGATTGTTCGGATCGAGCATGACCAGGTCGACGACCGGCGCTTTCGCCGCGACCATCAAATAGCGTTGCCGGTAGGTGAGCTGGCTGTCGGCGAGTTCGAGCAACACGTCGAGCCCGCCCAAGGGCGCAGTGCCGTCGGCGAAATGGCGCGCGAAACGGCAGGTCTGCAGCGCGCGCTCGATGCGGCGGCCGAGTTCGAGAAAGCGCCAGCCGGCAAGCTGAGTCATGTTCTCCTGCGCCAGCCCGGAGAATGACGAAATGATGCGCAGCGAGGCTTCGACGCGCTCGACCATGGCGCGCTCGACCGGGCCGGGGGCCAGCGACAATTCGGTCAAGGCGACCAGATCGTCGATCGCGCGCCAGGCATCCGGCGAAAAGCGCTCGCGGATGACCGAGGCGGCCGCGCGCGCCGCGTTGACCAGGCCCGGTAGCGAGCCGTTGAACTTGGTGTTGGTCAGCACCGAGCGCGCCACCATTTGCGGCGAGCCGCCGGTACCGACCGGCGCGGCGCTCCAGTTCTGCAACAGTTCCGTGATGGCGCTGACGATGGGTGCGGCATAATCGCCGGCATCGGCGACGCGGTTGAGCAGCGCGCGCACCAGCCGCAGCGTCGCCTCCGTGCGTTCGACATAGCGCCCGACCCAGAACAGGTTGTCGGCGGCTCTACTCGGCAGCATGCCGGTGGCGCGCTGGATGGTGACGCGCTCCGGCGCCGGCAGCAGCGTCGCCGCGGACACCGGGCCTTCCGACAGCACCCAGGCATCGGCGGTGGCGTCGCCGCCTTGCAGGCTGATGGCGCGCGCGTCCGGATTGTCGGCGATGCGGACGAAGCCGCCGGGCATCACCTGCCAGCCGTCGCCGACCTTGGCGAGATAAAGCCGCAGCGAAAACGGCCGCGGCTGCAATTTGCCTTCGCGCCATACCGGCGTGCTCGACAGCGTGACGGCTTCCTGCGCGACATAGTCGATGCGGCGGTCGGCGATGCCTTGCAGCAGATCGCGGCGCTGGCCCTCGTCCAGTTCGGAGCCGAGAACGCCGCCGGCCGAGCCGAAGGCCGGCGCGATCACCATGTTTTCGATCTTTGCGATAATTTCGTCGCGCACGTCGGCGCGGCCGAGCCACCAGGTGGCGACATTCGGCAGCAGCAGTTCCTGGCCCAATACATGCGGCGCCAGCGCCGGCAGGAACGCGAGCATGGCGCGCGCTTCGACCAGACCGGCGCCGAGCGCATTGGCGATCACCACCTTGCCGTCGCGCACCGCCTGCACCAGACCGGCGACGCCGAGGCGTGAGGCGGCATTCAATTCAAGCGGGTCGGCAAAGTCGGCATCGATACGACGCAACAGGACTTCGGTGCGGCGCAGGCCGGAAATGGTGCGGATGAAGACGCCGTCATGACGGACGATCAGGTCTTCGCCCTCGACCAGCAGCAGGCCGAGATACCGCGCCAGATAAGCGTGCTCGAAATAGGTTTCGTTAAGCGGGCCGGGCGTCAAGAGACAAACCCGCGCATCGTCCTGCCGGTTGTATTCGAACAGTTCGGCCTGAAACGCCTGGAAGAACGGTGCGACGCGCTTGACGTGCGCGGCGCGGTAGATGTCGGGAATGGCGCGCGACAAAGCCAGCCGGTTCTCGATCGCATAGCCGGCACCGGATGGCGCCTGCGCGCGGTCGCCGAGCACCCACCAGCGGCCGTCCGGGCCGCGTCCGACATCGACCGCATAGAATCGCAAATGCGAACCGCCGGGCGGCGCGACGCCGACCAGGGGACGCAGGAATTCCGGATTGCCGGCAACGAGTGCGGCGGGCAGGCGGCCGTCTTTGGTCAACTGTCCTGCGCCGTAGGCGTCGGCCAGCACGGCTTCGAGCAATGCCGCGCGCTGAACAAGACCCGCTTCGAGCGCCTTCCATTCGGTCGGCTCGATCAAGAGCGGAATGTGGCTGAGTGGCCAGGGACGCTCCAGCCCGGCCGGGTCTTCATAGACGCGGTAGAAGACGCCGGAATCGTGCAAATAACGGTCGGCCGAAGTGAAGCGGCGGTTGATCTCTTCCGTGCCGAGTTCGGCGAGCATCGTCAGCAGCGGCTTCCAGTGCGCGCGCACCTTGCCGTTGCCGTCCATCATTTCGTCGACAATGCCGGGCAACGGCCGGTAGCCGGACACGAACTTGTCCAGGCTGCCGTCCTTAATCTTGCGCGTAGTGTCCGGCAGGGCTGACATCAGTTCGGGTTGGCATTCTTGTTATGGCGCGCGCCGCAGATCGAGCGTGGTCGGGTATTCGAGCGAGCGTGCCTGTTCGGGCGGATCGAAGCGGCCGGGAGTATGGCCGATATCGTCGAAGCGTGCCCGCCGTCTGGCCTCCGCTTCGTACGAGTTCACAGGGAATGTCTCGTAATTGCGGCCACCCGGGTGCGCGACGTGATAAACGCAACCGCCCAGCGAGCGCCGGCTCCAGGTATCGACAATGTCGAAGGTCAAAGGCGCATCGACGTCGAGCGTCGGATGCAGCGCCGAGGCGAGTTTCCAGGCCTTGAAGCGGACGCCGGCGACGAATTCGGCGGAGCGCCCGGTCGAGCGCAGCGGTAGCCTGCGGCCATTGCAGGTGACGAGGTGGCGGCCTTCGACGAAGCCTTCGACCTTGATCTGCAAGCGCTCGACCGAAGAATCGACAAAGCGCGACGTGCCCCCGGCGGTGTTTTCCTCGCCGAGCACATGCCACGGTTCGAGCGCGTGGCGGATTTCTAGTCTGACGCCGCCATGCTCGACCGCGCCGTAGCGCGGGAAGCGGAACTGGCGCTGCGCATCGAACCAGACCGGGTCGAAGTCGTAGCCGGACGCTTTCAGGTCGCGCAGCACGTCCTGGAAGTCTTCCCAGACGAAATGCTCGAGCATGAACTTGTCGTGCAGCGCGGTCTGCCAGCGCACCAGCGGACCGTCGAGCGGCGTGCGCCAGAACTTGGCGACCAAAGCGCGCAGTAGCAACTGCTGCGCCAGCGACATGCGTGCATCCGGCGGCATTTCAAACGCACGGAATTCGACGAGGCCGAGGCGGCCGGTGGCGCTGTCCGGCGAGAACAGTTTGTCGATCGAGATTTCGGTGCGGTGCGTATTGCCGGTGACGTCGACCAGGATGTTGCGGAACAGGCGATCGACCAGCCACGGCGGCGGCGCTTCGCCTCTATCGGGCGCCGGCACCTTGGCGAAGGCGATTTCCAGTTCGTACAGCATGTCGGTGCGCGCTTCGTCCATGCGCGGCGCCTGGCTGGTCGGCCCAATGAACAGGCCGGAAAACAAATACGAAAGCGACGGGTGGCGCTGCCAATAGATCAGCAGGCTTTTGAGTAGATCCGGGCGGCGCAGGAACGGGCTGTCGGCGGCGTTGCGGCCGCCGAGCACGACATGGTTGCCGCCGCCGGTGCCGGTGTGACGGCCGTCGATCATGAACTTGTCGGTGCCGAGCCGCGAATGATGCGCGTCTTCATAGAGACCGCGCGTGATGGTGACGGCTTCGCGCCAGCCTGACGCCGGATGGACGTTGACCTCGATGACCCCGGGATCGGGCGTGACGCGAATGACGTCAATGCGCGGGTCGCTCGGCGGCGTGTAGCCTTCGATGTGCACCGGGATTTTCATCTGCGCCGCGGTGGCTTCGACCGCCGCCAGGAGTTCAAGATATTCTTCCAGTTTCTCAGTTGGCGGCATGAACACGCAGAGCCGGCCGTCGCGGATTTCGAGCGTCAGCGCGGTGCGCACCGGGATGCCGGAGGCCTGCAGCGCCGCCATCGAGCGGGGACCGGCCTGCGCCATCAGTTCGGCGGCCGGCTTTTTATCGGTGCGCGGCGAAGCCGCAATAGCCGTTGCCGCCGGGAGCGGCGGATGTTCATCCATCGGATCACCCGGCACCAGATGCGGGTAATCGGCGGCGTTGAAATGAGGCAACTGGCTCAACGGCAGACGGAAGCCGGCCGGCGAATCGCCGGGAATGAGATAGAGACGGCCGCGGCGCGTCTGCCAAAGTTCGCTGAGCCAGCCTGAGCGCGCCTGCGCGTTCCAGTTCTGCACCGGCAGCACGAAGCCGGTCGGATGGGTGAGGTGGCGCTCGAACGTGCGCAGGATGCGGCCGCGCTCGGCGGCGTCGTCGAGTTTCGGATTGCCCGGATCGATGTTCGGCGGCAGCGCGCCTTCCTTGAGCAGGCGGTCGGCCGGGTCTTCGTACAACGGCTGCACGAACTCAGCTTTGAGGCCGAGCCGCGCCGCGACATTCTCGGCGAAAGCCTGCGCGTCGAGCGAGGTCGCCTCCGGCGTGGTCTTGCCGCGCGCGATCAGATCGAGATTTTGCCAGATCGGCTGGCCGTCGCGCCGCCAGTACAATGAGTAGGCCCAGCGCGGCAGTTCTTCGCCGGGATACCATTTACCTTGGCCGTAATGCAGCAGCGCGCCGGGCGCGAAGCGGTCGTGCAGGCGCTGGATCAATTCGTTGGCGCGAATGAGTTTCTGCGGTCCGAGTGCCGACGTATTCCATTCCGCCGATTGATAGTCGTCGATCGATACGAAAGTCGGCTCGCCGCCCATGGTCAGGCGGACGTCGCCGGCGATGAGATCGGCATCGACCTTCTCGCCGAGCGCATCGAGCGCCTGCCAGGCCTCGTCGGAGAACGGCGCGGTGACGCGCGGCCGCTCATTGATGCGCGAAATCTTCATTTCGAATTCGAAATCGACGCCGCTCGGCTCGACCATGCCGGTGATCGGCGCGGCGGACCGATAATGCGGCGTTGCCGCGACCGGCAAATGGCCTTCGCCGGTCAGCAGACCGGAAGTTGGATCCATACCGATCCAGCCGGCGCCGGGCAGATAGACTTCGGTCCAGGCGTGAAGATCGGTGAAATCGTGATCGGTGCCGCTCGGACCGTCGAGCGATTTGATATCCGGCTTCAACTGAATGAGATAGCCGGAGACGAAGCGCGCCGGCAAGCCGATGTGGCGCAAGAGCTGCGTCAAGAGCCAGGCCGAATCGCGGCATGAGCCGTAGCCGGAGACGAGCGTTTCCTCCGGCGTCTGTACGCCCGGCTCGAGACGCACGATGTATTTGACGATGGACTGAATGCGCTGGTTGAGATCGACGAGGAAATTGACCGTGCCGCGCTTCTCGCGCGAAATCGAATCGATCAGGGTTTGCAGCAACGGGCCCGCCGGCTCCGGATCGACATAGGCCGAAAGATCTTCCTTGAGATCGGCCGGCATCTCGAACGGCCACTGTTCGGCGAAAGGCTCGACGAAGAAATCGAACGGATTGACCACTTCGAGATCGGCGAGGAAATCGACCGTCACCGAAAATTCCGTGGTCTTTTCCGGGAAGACGAAACGCGCCAGCCAGTTGCCATGCGGGTCCTGCTGCCAGTTCACGAAATGCTGTTCGGGCTTCACCTTGAGCGAATAGCTGGGGATCCGGGTGTGGCCGTGCGGCGCCGGGCGCAGGCGCACGATCTGCGGCCCGAGCGCGATCGGCTTGTCGTAAATGTAGCGGGTGACGTGGTGCAGGCCGGCGAGGATCGACATTTTTTACCGTTACTGTTGAACGCGGGGCTTCGTTTTCAGTGTATCGCTGTTACCGCCAAACCGGTGCCCAATAATCATGCAAATTCCGGGCCGCAGTGCCATTTAGGCCCGCAAAACCGCGATTTGCCAGCGCTACCTGCTGAATTGGTTAGCCGGTTTCCGCGGCCGCCAAAGCGGCATGCAGCCGATCCGGCTTGAACGGCAGCCGGTAGCAGCGCACGCCGGTGGCGTCGCGGATGGCGTTGCCGAGCGCGGCGGCGACCGGATTATACGGGCTTTCGCTCATCGACTTGGCGCCGAACGGCCCCAACGTGTCCGAGGTTTCAGCGAACAGCACTTCGGTGCGCGGAATGTCGGCAAAGGCCGGAATGTGATAATTACGGAAGGTCGGATTGGTGACCCGGCCTTCACCATCGATGACGATCTCCTCGAACAAAGCCGCGCCGAGCGCCTGCGCCACGCCGCCCTCGACCTGGGCGCGGCACTGCATCGGGTTGATGACGGTGCCGGCGTCGGCGGCCTGCACGCTTTTGAGGATTTTGATTTCGCCGCTGATGCGGTTCACTCCGACGCGGAAGCCCTGCACGTTGAAGGCGACCGAACGCGGAGTGCCGTTGCTGGTGCCGTGCGCCGAGAGAACGACGCCGGCAACGTTTGCAGCCTGGCGGAGATCGGCGAGCGGAATGGATTTGCTGCCGCAGATGATAACGCCATCGGCGAGCATGCAGGCGTCGCGCGCTGCGCCGCTGTATTGAGCGACGAAATCGAGCAGAGTGTCGCGCAAGGCCTCCGCTGCCTTCTGCGTCGCGCGTCCGCCGATGACGGTGCCGGTCGATCCGTAAGCGCCGGTGTCGTGGCCGCCATGATCGGTGTCGGATTGCGTGAGCTTGATGCGCGAAGGCGTGACGCCGAGAACGGTCGCGGCGATCTGGCTGTGCACAGTCGTCGTGCCGTTGCCGAATTCGGCGGTGCCGATGGTCATGGCGTAACCACCGTCGCTCTCAAGCCAGATATATGTATCCGAGTAATGCCCGCCCGGCGGCACCGTGTCGATCATGGTCAGCGCCGTGCCCTGGCCGATGAGCCATTCCGGCGGCAAGGTCGCGCCCGGTGAATCGTTTCGCATGGCGGCGTCGACCAGATCGAGACACTGGTCGAGCCCGTAGCTGCCGTAGATGACATCGTCCGACGAGACATGCGCGCCGATCATCGGCTCGCCCTGGCGCACGACATTGCGGCGGCGGAAGTCGAGCGCGTCGATGCCGAGCGCGCGGGCGACTTCGTCGATCGCCGATTCGACCGCGAACGACGTCTGCGGCAGGCCGTAGCCGCGAAACGCGCCGGCCGGCACGGTGTTGGTATAGACGGCGTAGCCGTCGATCTTTTTGTTCGGGCAGCGATAGACGCTGATCGATTCCGAGCAGGCATGCTCCAGCACCGGCGCGCCGTGATTGCCGTAAGCGCCGGTGTTGGATACGACATGCATCTGGATGGCGGTGAGCGTACCGTCGCGCGCCGCGCCGATTTTCACGCGCACCTGCATCGGATGGCGCGTGGTCGCGGCAATAAACTGCTCCTCGCGGGTAAATTCGATCTTTACAGGCCTGCCGGTTTTCAGCGCGGCCAGGGCGGCAATGTCCTCGACCATCATTTCCTGCTTGGCGCCGAAGCCGCCGCCGACGCGCTCGCAGAACATACGGACCTTGTCCTCATCCAGACCAAAGACACGGGCCACTTCCTGCCGGGTCAGGAACGGGACCTGCGTACTGGAACGGATATTCAGCCGCCCGCCGGCATCGATCCAGGCGATGGCGCACAAGGTTTCGAGATGCGCGTGCTGGACGCGCGGCACGAAATAGGTGCCTTCGTGAATGGCGTCGGCCTGCGCGAAGCCGGCTTCGACATTGCCGAATTCGCTGTGTATAGCGTGAATGAGATTGCGGCTGGCGTCGTAGATGCGCGCCTCGGGACCTTTGTCGCCGTGCAGCAGCGGCGCGCCGGGCTGCATGGCCTGTTCCGGGTCGAACACCGCGGGAAGGATTTCGTAATCGACCTTAATCTTGCGGCAGCCTTCTTCCGCGGCGGCCTCGCTATCGGCCACCACGGCGGCGACGCGCTGGCCGATGTAACGCACGACAGTATCGAGCACGTAGGTGTCGTCGGCATCGATCAGCCGCGTTTCATGCCGCGCGGTCGAGAACGCGGTTTTCGGGGCGTCCTCATGCGTCAGCACGGCGATGACGCCGGGCACCTTCAACGCCTCGCTCTTGTCGATGCCGCGGATGCGCGCATGCGCATGCGGCGAGCGCAACAATTTGATGTGCTGCAAGCCTTCGACGGCGACGTCGAGCGTGAAGCGCGCTGTGCCGGTGACGACGGCGGGGCCGGCCGGCGCCGGCACGTTATGGCCGACGCCGCAGCCCGCCTGGCCGTCCTCGGCGTTGCGTTTGCCGGCGATGGCATCCTCAATGGCGCGGTAGCCGGTGCAGCGGCACAGATTGCCCTTCAGTGATTGCGGCAGGTCGGCGCGCTGCGCCTGGTTGAGCGACGCCGCGGTCATGATCATGCCGGCGGTGCAGAAGCCGCACTGGAAGCCTTGTGCGTCGAGGAAGGCCTGCTGCATCGGGTGCAATTCGTTGCCTTTAGCGAGGCCTTCGATGGTGGTGACCTCGCGGCCTTCGGCGCGGAACGCCGGCATCAGGCAGGAATGCACCGGTTCGCCGTCGAGATAGACGGTGCAGGCGCCGCAGTCGCCGGCATCGCAGCCTTTCTTGACGCCGAAATGGCCGAGGTCGCGCAGGAAAGTGCGCAGGCATTGCCCGGCGGCGGGCTGCTCGGTGAAGGGCTTGCCGTTGATGGAGTATGTCATCGCGCGCCCTCGCCAAGTTCTGCGACGATCTCTTGCGCGAAGTGCAAGGTCATGTGCCGCCGCCATGCCGGCAGGCCGTGAATGTCGTCGTACCAGGCATCGACCGCTGCTTCGATGCGGGCGTGCAAGGTCTCGACCGAGGGCAGGGCGTCAAATTCAAGTTTCACCGGGCGCGGTGTCGAGGCTGTGATGGTCAGCGTGAACGCGCCATTCGACTTAAGCGTACCGATGACCAGCGCGCCGGAGCGGCCGTGATTGGCCAGCGACACCTGGCGGAACGCGGTGCGCGCCGTCAGCGCCGATACCGGCAAAAGAATGCTGCGCATCACTTCGCCGGGCTTGAGCACATTGCGTAACGGCGCTTCGACGAAATCGACAATTGCCACCCGCCGCTCAGAACCGTCCGGCGCCCATAGCAAGGCTTCGCCGTCGAGCGCTGCGGTCAGTGAAATCATGGGGCCCGCCGGCAGCGACATGCAGATGTTGCCGCCCACAGTGGCTGCGTTCCAGATCTTGAACGAAGCCAGAAAGGCGCGGCAGCACTGGCCGATCAAAGGTGCGGCGGTCCATTCGACCGGCGGCGTCAGCGCGTCGAGCTGTGCCACGGTGCAGGTGGCGGCGATTTCCAGGCCTTCCGCGCTCACGGAGAGCGGCGTCCAACCCAAGGTGGACAGATCGACCAGCCGCGTCAGTTTCGGTTGCGGTTCGGAAAACAGCCAGGTGCCGCCGGCAAGAAAAGCGTCGCCGTCGCGCCAGCCCGCCAATTCATTGCGCGCCTTCGGCCGGGTCACCTGTTTGATCGTGTTCAGATCCATGCCGATGCTCTGAGTAGGCGACGCCGCGAATCCTGCGCGCTCCCTCTCCCCTGGGGGGAGAGGGTTGGGGTGAGGGGGCAAGTGACTCTCGATAGGCCATAACCCCTCACCCGGATTGCTTCGCAATCCGACCTCTCCCTATGGGAGAGGTGAAGCATGGGCTGGTCCTGAACATGCAACACATTATAGTCGTGCGCGGCAATGTGAGGATGACGATGACCGAAGCGATCTGGATCAAAGACCCGATGGCGATTCTGGCCGACGGCGCCGAACGCGGCGTTGTTGTCGCGGACGGCGCGATTGTCGAACTGGTGCCGAAGGGCCGCGAGCCGAAAAGCGCCGCCAAGCCGTTCGAGGCCCGCGACCATGTCGTCATTCCCGGCCTGATCAACACCCATCATCACTTCTACCAGACGCTGACGCGGGCCGTCCCTGCGGCACTCGACCGCGAACTGTTTCCCTGGCTCAAGGCGCTCTATCCGATCTGGGCGAAGATGACGCCCGACGCGCTCGACGCCGCGGTCACTGTGGCGATGGCCGAACTGATGCTGTCCGGCTGCACCACGACCACCGACCATCATTACGTTTTTCCCAAGGGCCTCGAAGACGGCATTGACATCGAGATCGCGGCGGCAAAGAAGCTCGGCATTCGCACGCTGCTGACGCGCGGCTCGATGAACCTGTCGGAACGCGACGGCGGCCTGCCGCCGGATTCTGTGGTGCAGGACGAAGACACCATCCTTGCCGACAGCAAAAGGCTGGTCGACCGCTATCATGAGCGCGGCGACGCGGCGATGACGCAGATCGCGCTGGCGCCGTGCTCGCCGTTTTCCGTCACCACGGCGCTGATGAAATCGACCGCGGCTTTGGCCGACAAGCTCGATGTCCGTCTTCATACTCACCTGGCCGAGACCGAGGACGAAAACAAATTCTGCGAACAGCTCTATGGTGTGCGGCCGCTCGATTATCTGGAGGACTGCGGCTGGCTCAACAGCCGCACCTGGCTGGCGCATGGCGTGCATTTCAGCGCCGATGAAATGCCGCGCCTCGCCAGAGGCGGCGTCAGCATTTCGCATTGCGCGTGCAGCAACCAGACGCTCGGCTCCGGCGCGTGTCCGGTGTGCGATCTCGAAGCGGCCGGCGTGTCGATCGGCCTTGGCGTCGATGGCTCGGCCTCGAACGATGAATCCAATCTGATGCAGGAAGTGCGCGCGGCGTTCCTGCTGCAGCGCGGGCGTTATGGCGTGCTCAAGGTCAGCCACAAGGATGCTTTGCGCTGGGCGACCAAAGGGTCGGCGGCCTGCGTCGGCCGTCCCGAGCTGGGTGAAATCGCCGCCGGCAAGCGCGCCGATCTTGCGCTGTTAAAGCTCGACGAATTGCGCTTTTCCGGGCACGGCGATCCGCTCGCGGCTTTGGTGCTGTGTGGCGCGCATCGCGCCGATCGCGTGATGGTGAATGGCCACTGGACGGTTCAAGACGGCGCCATTCCCGGTCTCGATCTTGGCGGCTTGATGCGGCGGCATCAGGCCGCGGCGAAGATGGTGCAGGGGTAAAGGTCCGATACGTGACG
>LNFM01009054.1_pt1 | contig 30776 bp, 33 predicted proteins | sample 596031 | NCBI WGS metagenome assembly LNFM01 (sample SAMN04254537, study PRJNA301005) | activated carbon metagenome | isolation source: dual media filters at the Ann Arbor, Michigan drinking water treatment plant | place: USA: Ann Arbor
AGCGCACCGAGATCACCAAGATCGAACTCAAGCAGCGCATCAACGTGCTGCTGGTGCCCAACAAGTCGCTGGACACGCCCAACTACAAGCTCGAGCGTCTGAAACACGACGACCCGCGCCTGGACAACCTGGACGCGAGCTACAAACTGGCCGACGAGCCGGACGAAGCCACCGGCTTCACCCGCCGCAGCCAGGAACGCACCAACAAGCAGGAACCGGTGATCAAGGGCGTCTTGCCCGATGGTCCCGCACCTGTGGCCGCGCCCCGCCCCGAGGTGGTGGCCCCCGTGGCCGCGCCCGTGGTGGCCAAAACGGTAGCGGCCCCCGTGGCTGCACCGGTGGCCGCTGCACCGGCTGAAAAAGGTTTCTTCGGCTGGCTCAAGAGCCTCTTCGGCGGCGCCGATGCCGCTCCGACAGCAGCCCCCAAACCCGACGTGGCCGCACCCGCTGCCAAGCCCGGCGCGCGCGAAGAGCGTGCCGATGGCCGTGGTCAACGTGAAGGTGGACGTGAAGGCGGCCGCGAAGGTGGTCGTGATGGCCGCAGCCGCGGTGGACGTGGCGGCACTGAGAGCCGTGGTCAGCGCGAAGGTGGTCGCGAAGGCGGCCGCGGTGGCCGTGATGGTGCCCGCGAAGGCCGCCCGGTGGAAGGCCGCGAACCGCGCGCCGAAGGCCGTGTGGAAGGACGCCCTGAAGGCCGAGGCGAGGGTCGCCGGGGCGATGGCCGCAACGAAGCGCGCGGCGAGCCCCGCGCTGAAGGTCGCGGCGAAGGCCGTGGCGAACGGGGTGAAGGTCGCCGGGGCGATGGTCGCCGGGACAACCGCCGCGACGCCGCACCGGTGGAAGGCGCAGCGCCGGCCGAACTGGTGAACGGCGCGCCGGTCAACGCACCGGGCGACGCCACCGAGGGTGGTGACAACCAGCGACGCGGTCGTGGCGGACGCGGTGGCGAGAACCGCCGCCGTCCGGTCGAAGGCGCCGAGGCCCAGGCCCCGGTGGTGCAAAACGATGCAGCGCCCCTGACACAAGACGGTAACGACAACACCGAAGCACCCCGCGAAGGCGAGATGCCTGAAGGCGGCGACGGCGCACCACGCGCTCCGCGCGAGCGCCGCAGCCGCGACCGTTATGGCCGCGACCGCCGCGAGCGTGGCCCGCGCGACGCCAACGGTGCCACCGAAGGCGCGGAGGGTGATACACCCGCCGACATGCCTGCGAGCGAAGTGGCCTTTGCAGCCGCTTCGACGCCGGTGGTTTCGACAGCGCCGATGGACGAAGCCCCCACCCGCAGCTACTTCAGCTTGCCAGTGGATGCAGCGCCCCCCGCTCCGGTGTTGACAGAGGCTCCTGTGGCCACATCTGAACCGGTTGCAGCGCCGATTGCTGCTCCCGTGATGGAACAGGCTGCCTCGGCACCGGTCATGGCACCTGCCGTGATGGCACCAGTGGCCGCGCCGATGGCAGCACCGACCTCTGCTCCCCGCGCGCCGGCTCCGAAGTCAGCAACACCGGTGGCGACCGAAGCCCCTGCGACCCGTGGTCTGCCCAAAGTCACCAGCTTCTCCCTGCCTCTGGACGAGATGCAGCGGGTCGCCCAGGCCAGCGGTCTGGAATGGGTGAACTCCAACGCCGAGAAGGTGGCCCAGGTCCAGGCAGCGATCGCGGCTGAACCCAGGCCGGTGCACGTGCCCCGCGAGCCGAAGCCGGCAGTGGTGCTGGATCAAGGCCCGCTGGTGCTGGTTGAGACGCGCAAGGATCTGCGCGACATGCAGCTGCCGTTCGAGGCACGCTGAAAGCGTCTCCACTGTCAGGCGCCCGGCGCCTGACAGTGCATCCCCAAAAGAAAAGCGCCCTTGGGCGCTTTTCTTTTGGGCCTTTGGCTGACACGTTCAGTCGAGCAGGGCCGCCTGTTTCCACGCCGCTTGCGCTGCCGCCTCGTCGCCGCGCTCTTCGGCCAGACGAGCCAACGACCGCCAGGTGCGGCGCAGCAGCGCGGCATCACGCAGGCCATGGCTGGCCTGCGTGAGCAACTGGCTGGCCTTGCCCCATAACTGGCGCTGCATGAAGGCCTGTCCGGCGAGGTATTGCAGCAAGGCGTTGTTGGGCGAGCTGCGCTGCTGTTGTTCAAGTTTCGCGAGCCAGACGCTGTCGAGCTGCGGCAAGCCGGGCTCGAAGGCCATGACGAGCTGCCGCTGCTGCGCCGGTTCAAGGGCGTCGAACTGTTGCCACAGCGGCTCCAGCCACGCCCGCAGACGTTGTGCCACGGCACGGGCTTCTTCACCGTCGGTTTCGTTGTTCTGCAGTACCAGCTGATTGCCGCGCCGGGCCGCGGCCAAAGCCAGCTCGGGCATGGCACGTTCGCTGGCGTTCAGACCGTTCCACACGGTTTCCAACTGAGCCATGTCGTGGGCTTCGCTCAGAGCGTCGAGTACCAGCCCGCGCACGATGCTGCGTGAGGCTTCAGGTGAAAACGCCTTGTGTTTGGCGAGCAGGCGCGCGGTTTCCAACGCCTCTTCTGTCGCACCGCCCAGGCGTGCCACCCGCAGCTTCAGGCGCAGGGCCTGGATGCGGCGGCCAGCGCCTTGAGGCAGCTCGGCCAGACGGCTGCGCGCAGCGTCCACGTCGCGGTCGTCCACCGCCCAGCGCACCGCGCGCAACAGGGCGCCTTCGGACGCGTCTGGTGCGCCCTTGGCCAGGGCAGGGTCGAGCGCAGCCTGCAGGTTTTCGTTGCGTCGCTCGCGGTTCTGCAATGACTGCGCGCTCTCCGCCACGAGCAAGTGCGCCAGCACCTGCAGTTGGTCGCGCCTCGGCCACTGGCCGGGCGCCACCGCCTTGAGCTGGTCGAGTGCGTGCTGAGCGGCGGATTGTGCTCGCACAAAACGACCGGCGAGTTGGTGAGCCAGCGCGTCCATCACTGAGCCCACCACCGAGCGTTCCACCTGCTGGCTGCGCCAGCGCTGGGCGCGTGCTGGCAGATCACGGATCAGGCCAATGGCCTGCAGAGCGGCATGCAGCAGCACAAAGCCGGCGATCAGGCAAAAGAGCACCAGATTGAACGAGACATCAAACCGGTACGGAGGCCAGAACAGCGTGACAGTGCTTTCGTTGTGGCCGACCAGCAAAGCCAGTGCAACCGCCACTGCCGCCAGGCCCAGCAGCCAGAACACGCTGCGCATCGCGCCCCGCTGGCGGTTGCGCATCAGCGGCCTCCCGCGGCAGCGGCCAGCGCGGCCAGGGTTTCGTCGGGCCGCGGCAGGTCGGTATCCACGAGATCACGACGCAGACGTGCCACCGTGGTGCGTGCATTGGCTACCGGCGCCGCACTGGTGTCAAAGTAGCGCTCGATGGCGATCTCGACAGCCAGCAGGTCGGCCTGGCTGGTGGTCATTTGGCGAGCGAGCAGGCCCAGACGGGCGTTGAGCAACTTGAGCTTGAGGTTCTCGCGCAGGAAGAACGCCTGTTCGGGCGCGAGCAAGGCAGCTTCAGGCCGGTCAATGCGGCTCACACGAACGAGTTCGCGGCCGCTGCGCGTGATCTCGTTCCAGGTCCGCGTCCACACGCCGCTCCACCAGCTGGAGACGCGGCTCCAGCCTGCGCTCAGTCCACCCTCTTCGTTCGCTGCGTTGTCGCCTTCAACCACCAGGGGATCTTTGACATCGGCCGCGCCTTCCGTTGCAAGAACAGGTGCAACCTCAGGGGCCGGCGCGGGCACGGCAGTCCGTGTCGCACCACCGGGGGCAGCGTTGCTGCGCCCGACCTGGTTGAGCACGGGCCATTCATCGACCTGGCGAGCCAGTTCATCCAGCCGCAAGACGAGCGAAGGGATGTCGGCCAGGGGAGCGGACTTGATGCGGTCGATGTCGCGCGCGATGGCGCGCTGCACCGGATTGAGGCGGGGCTGCGCGGCACGTGCAATGCGTTGATCGGCTGCTTGCAGGGCAGCCACCATGGGTTGGGTACTGCCGGTGAGCAACGCCTGTTGTTGCGCCAGCTTCACCGCAGATTCCAGATCCTGCACAAGGTTGTCGTCACGCGAACGCGACAAGGCCAGCATCAGCTCTTCCAGTTGACTGCGTTGCAGGCTGACTTCAGACAACCGCACCTCGGCCACCGTCAGCCGGCCCTGCAGCTCCTGGGCCAGCGCCTCGGCCTGGGTGGCCAGTGTGCGGGCCTCCACCGCCTGGGCGTTGCTTTCCTGAGCCCGCCGGGCCAGTTCCTGCTGGGTGAAGCCGAGTTTTTGCCAGAGCATGCCGGTGAATACGAGCGCGAGTGCAGCCAGCAGCAGAGCCAGCCACATCAGCCCCTGCCCGGAGCGGCGCACCGCTGCAGGCACAGCGGGTGGTGCAGCAGACGGCGCGGCAGCACCAGCCGCAGCAGCGGGTGCCGCAGCGTTGGTGGAAGTTGGGAGTGGTGAATCAGGGCTCATGGTGCAGACCGCTCTGATTCTAGGGCGCGCAACACATCGGGCAGGCTGGGACGTGATTCGATCACGCGACCAAAGCCGATGTCGCGCGCAGTCCGGGCAATGCGCGGATGCGTGACAAGTGCGGTGGCGGCGGACCAGTCCGCTCCGGGGTTCAGGCCCCTCAGAACGGCCAGCGCTTCGGAACTGCTGAACAGCCACACGCTGCCCGCCTTCATGCCGTCTGCCATGCGCTGGCGCCCCGCCTCGCCGATCACCGGCGGCCGTCGCTCGTAGGCCACACAAGCGTCAACCCGCGCGCCGGCGGCCTCACATTGGCGAATCAGCCAGTCGCGCCCGGTGCCAGCCATCGGTCCTTCACCAGCCGGTGCATCGGCCGAATGGCCACGCACGATCAGGATGTGGCTGCCCGGTCGGACCTGGGGCGCCACCAGTGGCCAGAGGTGCTCTGAGTCGAACTGGGCGGCATCTTCGGCGGGCGAGTCGATCTGCCCTGGAGCAATGCCCAGGGCGGCCAGCGCCTCCTTCAACTGGCGCGCGGTGCCCGGTCCCGGCGCCCAAAAGCGCGTGCGGACCGGCTCCACCGGACGCGCGATCGCTCCTTCAGCGAAGAAATGGCTCACAGCCGCGCCACTCACGAACATCAGTGCATCGGCGCGCTGCCAGCCAGCACGCCAGGACTGCAGCGCGGCCTGGGTTTGAGCCGAGGCCGGCGCGGCGATGTCGATCAAAGGCAATGTGTCGGCTGACCAGCCGTGGGTGCGCAGCACCCGCGCCCAGTGGTGCGCCTCAGCCGCAGGACGGGTGACGATCAGCCGCACCGCGCGGCCAGGTTCAGGCTGCCGGGCGGTGTCATCGCCCAAGGCCTCAGACCTCCACCGCCGGCGTCATTGCGCCTGCTCCACGCAGATCAGCCGCCACGCGCTGGCCCAATGCTTCAGCCTCGTCCAGGGTCTGCACATGCGCCTGACCGCTCACGCGCACGACCGCTTGCTGTCCCTGCGGGTCGCCCCAGGCCGCGTCGAGCCGCAAGCTGCCATCAGCCTGCCAGTCGGCGTAGGCCGCCAGCGGCATGGAGCAGCTGCCGCCCATTGCGCGCGACACCGTGCGCTCGGCCGCCACGCGCTGCCAGCTGGCAGTGTGCGCCAGCGGAGCAAGGGCGTCGATGAGGTCTTGCCGGTCAGCGCGCACCTCAATGCCCAGCGCACCCTGGCCTGCGGCGGGCAGCGAGTCGGCCGGTTCGAAGATGTGGCGGATGCGCTCGCCCAGACCCAGGCGCTTGAGGCCGGCCGCTGCGAGCACGATAGCGTGGTACTGGCCCTCGTCGAGCTTGCGCAGGCGTGTATCGAGGTTGCCGCGCAGGGGTTCGATGCGCACGTCGGCGCGGCCCAGGCGGTCCAGCGATTCGCGCAGCAGCACCAGGCGGCGCAGGCTGGAGGTGCCCACCACCGCGTCGGGCGGCAGCTCGGCCAGGCCGGCGCAATGCGGCGACACCCAGGCGTCGCGCGGGTCTTCGCGCTCCATCACGCAGGCCAGCGCAAAGCCGTCGGGCCCTTGAGCGAATGCACCGCGATGTCGGCACGTCCTTCCTCCAGCGCGACTTCGAGCTCCTTGACGAACAATCCCTTGCCACCGACTTTGGACAAGCTGCGATCCAGTATCTGGTCACCCAGCGTGGTCATGCCCAGCAGGGTGACCTGGTGACCAAGGCCCTCAAGCAAGGCTTTGACGTGTTCGGCCTGCCACAGCGCCAGGCGGCTTTCGCGGGTGGCGATGGTGATGGCCAGGGAGGTGGAAATGGACATGGACGGATGGAGCAGTCAGGAAGCAGCACAAGCCGCAAAGTTGGTACCCGGTTCGTAACCGGGCAGGGTGTTTTGGGATGCTAGCATGGCCCTTCCACCGGGTTTTCCCCAGACAACCCGGCCCTGTCGGCAGGCCGTTCAAACCCCCACACCATGAGCCGAACCAACGTCCGCACCGCCCCCCGCCCGCCTGCACGTTCCGCCAGCCGCGTCGACAAGGATCAACCCTTGATCGAAGACATCCGCCTGCTGGGCCGCATCCTGGGCGATGTGATCCGGGAACAGGAAGGGCCGGCCGCCTTCGACCTGATCGAACAGATCCGCCAACTGTCGGTGGCGTTTCGCCGGCACGACGACCAGTCGGCCGACAAGGCACTGAAGAAGCTGCTCAAGGGCCTCAGCGGGGACCAGACGGTCAGCGTGAACCTATTTCAGCCACCTTGCCAACCTGGCCGAAGACCGACACCACATCCGGCGCCGCGCAGTGCACGAGCGCGCGGGCGAGTTGCAGGAAGGCAGTCTCGCGCGCACGCTCCAGCGCCTGCACAAGGCCGGCATCCAGCCCACCGATATCGTCAACACGCTCTCGCGCAGCCACATCTCGCCGGTGCTCACGGCCCATCCCACCGAAGTGCAGCGCAAAAGCATTCTGGATGCCGAGCGCGCCATCGCGCGGCTGCTGAGCGAGCGCGACGAGCAGGAGCGCCTGCCGCGCGAGCGCGCCGACATCGAAGCGCAGATCCGCGCCCGCGTCACCCAGCTCTGGCAGACCCGCCTGTTGCGCTTCACCAAGCTCACTGTGGCCGACGAGATCGAAAACGCCTTGAGCTACTACGAAGCCACCTTCCTCACCCAGATCCCGCGCCTTTACCGCGATCTTGAAGAGGGCCTGGGCGAAGACAGCGACAACGCCGTGATCGCGCCCTTCCTGCGCATGGGCCAGTGGATCGGTGGTGACCGCGACGGCAACCCCAACGTGACGGCGCAAACACTCGAACTTGCGCTGCACAGCCAGGCCGACATGGTGCTGCGCCACCACCTCACGCAGCTGCACTTTCTCGGCGCCGAACTCTCGGTCTCAGCGATGCTGACTCGCGTGAGCCCGGCCATGCAGGCGCTGGCCGAACGTTCGCCCGACACCAACGCGCACCGCCAGGACGAACCCTACCGCCGCGCACTCACCGGCATGTACGCGCGGCTGGCGGCCACGCTGAAGCACCTGACCGGCGGCGAAGCAGCGCGCCACGCCATCGCCCCGCAAGACGCCTACGCCAGCGCTGCCGAATTGCTGGCCGATTTGCGCACGATCGAGGCCTCGCTCAAGTCGCACCACGGCGAAGCACTGGCCCGCGCGCGGCTGCGGCCGCTGATGCGCTCGGTGCAGGTGTTTGGCTTTCACCTTGCCACGGTCGACCTGCGGCAAAGCTCCGACAAACACGAAGAGGTGGTGGCCGAACTGCTCGCCGCAGCACGCATCGAGCCAGACTACTCAGGGCTGGATGAAGCCGGCAAACGCACCGTGCTGCTGCGCCAGCTCAACGACGCGAGGCCACTGCGTGTGCCCGGCGTCTCATACTCGGCGCACACGCTGGGCGAGCTGTCTATCTTCGATACCGCGCGCAGCGGACGCGATCGCTTCGGTGCGCAGGCCATTCGCCACGCCATCATCAGCCACACCGAAACCGTGAGCGACCTGCTGGAGGTGCTGCTGCTGCAGAAAGAGGCCGGCCTGATGCGCGGCACGCTTGATGAGGACGCGGTGTGCGATCTGATCGTGGTGCCGCTGTTCGAGACCATCGAAGACCTGCGCAATGCCGCGCCCATCATGCGCGAGTATCTCGCCCTGCCCGGTCTCCGCGCCATGGTCGAGCGTGGAGCAGCCGACGGATACGGCGAGCAGGACATCATGCTCGGCTATTCCGACAGCAACAAGGACGGCGGCATCTTCACCAGCAACTGGGAGCTGTACCGCGCCGAGATTGCATTGGTTGAATTGTTCGACACGCTCAATCACGGCCGCGACAAACCCATTCAGCTGCGCATGTTCCATGGTCGGGGCGGGACAGTCGGACGCGGCGGTGGCCCGAGTTTCCAGGCCATCCTGGCGCAGCCCCCGGGCACAGTGCGCGGCCAGATCCGCCTGACCGAACAGGGCGAGGTGATCGGCTCCAAATACGCCAATCCCGAAATCGGCCGGCGCAACCTGGAAACGCTGGTGGCGGCCACGCTGGAGGCCACACTGCTGCAGCCCACCCGCAACGCGCCCAAGGCCTTCCTGGCCGCCGCTGACGAACTTTCCAGTCAGAGCATGGCGGCCTACCGCGCGCTGGTCTACGACACCCCGCGCTTCGCCGAGTACTTCTTTGCCGCCACGCCCATTCGCGAAATCGCCGAGCTCAACATCGGCTCGCGCCCGGCATCGCGCAAGGCCACGCAGAAGATCGAAGACCTGCGCGCGATCCCCTGGGGCTTCAGCTGGGGCCAGTGCCGCCTCACGCTGCCGGGCTGGTTCGGGTTCGGAACTGCCGTGCACACCTTCCTGCACCGCGACGGTCCCAAGGGCGTGGCAACACAAAAGGCGCTGCTGCAAAAAATGGTGAAGCAGTGGCCGTTTTTCAGCACCCTGCTCTCCAACATGGACATGGTGCTGGCCAAGAGCGATCTGGCCCTCGCCTCGTTGTATTCCGAACTCGTGCTCGACAAGCGTCTGCGCAAACAGGTGTTCACAGCAATTGAAGCCGAGTGGCACCGCACGGCCGATGCGCTGGCGCTGATCACCGGCGAGAAACAGCGCCTGGTGAACAACGCCGCGCTGCAGCGCTCCATGCGCCACCGCTTTCCCTACATCGATCCGCTGCACCACCTGCAGGTGGAGCTGGTGCGACGCTACCGCGCTGGCGAAAACGACGCCGACCGCAACGAACGCGTGCGTCGCGGCATCCACATCTCCATCAACGGCATTGCCGCCGGCCTGCGCAACACGGGGTGACTCCTTAAAACCTAAAATGGTGGCGTGAACACATTGACCAACGCCGACCTGCACTGCCACTCCGTCGTCTCCGACGGCACCCTCACGCCCGAAGCGCTGGCGCAACGCGCGCAGGCCAACGGTGTGGAGTTGTGGGCCCTGACCGACCACGACGAGCTGGGTGGGCAAGACCGTGCTATGGCCGCTGCGCACGAGGTAGGCATGCGATACCTCACCGGCGTGGAGATCTCGGTCACCTTCCTGGGCATCACGGTGCACATCGTCGGTCTGGGCATGGACCACACGCATCCAAAGCTGCTGGCGGGCCTGGAGGCGACGCGCGGTGGCCGCGAACAGCGCGCACGCGACATGAGTGACGACCTCGCCCGCGTGGGTATCAAGGGTGTGTACGAAGGCGCGCTCAAGTACGTGGGCAACCCCGAGCTGATCTCCCGCTCACACTTTGCACGCTACCTGGTCGAAATCGGTGTCAGCAAGGACACCAACGATGTGTTCCGGAAATACATCACCGAAGGCAAACCCGGCTTCGTGCCGCACCGTTGGGCCAAGCTGGCAGATGCCGTGAGCTGGATCACCCAGGCCGGCGGCGTGGCTGTGATCGCTCACCCGGGCCGCTACAAACTCACACCCAACGAAGAATTCGCACTGTTCACCGAGTTCAAGAGCCACGGCGGCCAGGGCGTGGAGGTGATGACCGGCGCGCACAACCAGGCCGACTACGTGAAGTACGCCGGGTATTGCCAGGAGTTCGGTCTGGCCGCCTCGCGCGGCAGCGACTTCCACAGCCCAGAAGAAAGCCACACCGACCTGGGCAAGCTGCCCGATCTGCCTGGCAGCGTCACGCCTGTGTGGGAGCTGCTGCAGGCGCGCATCCACTGATGTCCGAGCTGGCACGCCGCACCCCGGCAAACGCCCTGCTGGGCATCGCTTTTCTCATCGCGGCTACAGCCTGCTTTGCGGTACTCGACACCACGGTCAAGTACGTGGGCGCTTTTGTCCCGGTGCTCGTTGCGGTCTGGTTCCGCTACGTGTTTCATGCAGTGGCAGTCTCGGCTGTCATGCTGCCGCTGCGCGGGCGACAGTTGTGGCAAACCGCGCATCCGCGCTACCAAGTGCTGCGTGGCTGCCTGTTGCTGCTGGTCAGCATCATGTCGTTCGTGAGTGTGCAGTTCATGCCGGTGGGCGAGTTCACCGCCATCATCATGATCTCGCCGCTGGCGGTCACGCTGCTGGCTGCGTTGTTTCTCAAGGAAGACGTTTCCATGCTTCGCTGGGCATTGGTGGCCGGCGGGTTTGCCGGCGCGCTGCTGGTGGTGCAGCCCGGTGGCGACGTGATTGGCTGGGCCAGCCTGCTGCCGCTGGTGATGGTGTTCACCTACGCCTGGTTCCAGATCCTCACCAGCAAGATGGCCCGCACCGAGGACCCCATGACGATGCATTTCTATACCGGCTGGGTGGGCGCGCTGGTGGCGAGCCTGGCGCTGCCGTTTGTGTGGCAGGTCATCCCCGATGCGCGCACTTTCGGACTGCTGTGCCTGGTGGGCCTCATGGGCACCGTGGGTCACTTCCTCCTCATCCTCGCGTTTGCACGCGCCCCCGCCTCCACCTTGACACCGTACCTGTACACACAGATCGGCTTCGCCATGTTGTGCGGCTGGGTCGTGTTCGGCCATGTGCCGGGCTCGCTGGAATTCGCGGGCATCGGCATGATCGTGCTGTGCGGTGCCACGGCAAGCTGGCTCACAGCGCGCGACCAGCGACTGCCGGTGGAGCAGCCCGAGGCCTGAAACCGCATCAACCGCCATGTCCCAGTTCTTCGAAGTCCATCCCCAGAACCCCCAGCCCCGACTGCTCAAACAGGCGGTGCAGTTGCTCGAACGTGGCGGCGTGCTGGCCGTTCCCACCGATTCAAGCTACGCGCTGGTCTGCCACCTCGACGACAAAACCGCTGCAGACCGCCTGCGACGCATCCGCCAGGTGGACGACAAGCACCACCTCACGCTGATCTGCCGTGACCTGAGTGAGCTCGCCAGCTACGCACGGGTCGACAACCGTCAGTACCGGCTGCTCAAGCTCGCAACGCCAGGGCCCTACACCTTCATCCTCGAAGCCAGCAAGGAAGTTCCACGGCGGCTGAGCCATCCTTCGCGAAAGACCATCGGCCTTCGCGTGCCCGAGCACAAGACGCTGCAGGAACTGCTTGGCCTGCACGGCGCACCGCTGCTGTCCACCACGCTCATCTTGCCGGGTCAGACGAATCCCTTGAACGACGCGCAGGACATCCGGGAGCAGTTGCAGCACGAACTGGCGGGCGTGATCGACGCCGGCGCCTGCGCACTCGAAGCCACCACGGTGATCGATCTCACACCCATGGGAGATGGCGGGGAACCTGAAGTGATCCGTGCCGGCCAGGGCGCCCTTGCTCCACTGGGGCTCTGAACCTCTCCGGCGCAGCGCTGACCCAGTCTGGGACAATACGCGTTTGCCTCCAGCACCGTCTCCATGGATATCGCCCAGATCGTTCAAACCGTCGCTCTCTACGCCATTCCGGTGCTGTTCGCCATTACGCTGCACGAGGCAGCACACGGATACGCGGCCAAGCATTTCGGCGACCGCACGGCCGAACTGATGGGACGCATCACGCTCAACCCGGTCAAGCACATCGACCCGGTGGGCACGATCGCCATGCCGCTGATCCTCTACTTCGCCACGGCGGGCGCCTTCCTGTTTGGTTATGCCAAGCCAGTGCCGGTGAACTTCGGGCGGCTGCGCAATCCCAAGCGAGACATGGTGTGGGTCGCGCTGGCCGGACCCGGCGCCAACCTGTTTCAAGCCATTGCCTGGACGGTTTTGCTCTACGTGCTTGTTGCCTTGGGCGTACAGGAGCAGTTCTTTCTGCAGATGTGCCGCGCCGGCGTGCTGGTGAATCTCGTCATGTTTGCGTTCAACCTCTTTCCCCTGCCCCCGCTGGACGGCGGTCGCATCCTGGTGGGCCTGTTGCCCATGCGCCAGGCCGAGATGGTCTCGCGCGTGGAGCCGTGGGGCTTCTTCATCGTGATGGCGCTGGTCATCAGCGGAATCGTGGGCAATCTCTGGCTGCGCCCGCTCCTGATGCTCACCGGCAGCGCCATTGAAGTGCTGTTGACGCCACTTCGCATGCTGATTCTCTGAACCTACCCATGAAAACCCAACGCGTCCTCACCGGCATCACCACCTCGGGCACACCCCACCTCGGCAACTACGTGGGCGCCATTCGGCCCACAGTCCGGGCGAGTCGCCTGGCAGAAGTTGAAAGCTTCTATTTCCTGGCGGACTACCACGCCCTCATCAAGGTCGGCGAGCCCGCACGCGTACAACGTTCCACGCTGGAGATCGCCGCCACCTGGCTGGCCTGCGGGCTTGACCCTGACAAGGTCACGTTCTACCGCCAGTCCGACATCCCCGAGATTCCCGAACTCACATGGTTCCTGACGTGTGTGACCGGCAAAGGCGCGCTCAACCGTGCCCATGCCTACAAGGCCTCGGTCGACAAGAACACCGCCGCCGGCGATGATCCGGACGCCGGTGTCTCTGCCGGCCTTTTCATGTACCCGGTACTGATGGCCGCGGACATCCTCATGTTCAATGCGCACCAGGTGCCCGTGGGACGGGACCAGATCCAGCACATCGAGATGGCGCGCGACATCGCTGCCAGTTTCAACCATCTCTACGGTGAGCACTTCACGCTGCCCGAGGCCGCCATCGAGGACCACGTGGCCACCCTGCCCGGCCTGGACGGCCGAAAGATGAGCAAGAGCTATGACAACACCATCCCGCTGTTTGCGCCACGCGAGCAACTGAAAAAACTCATCATGGGCATCGTGACCGACTCGCGCGCTCCGGGCCAACCCAAATCCACCGAAGGTTCGGCCTTGTTCCAGCTGTTCCAGGCCTTCGCCACGCCCGACGAGACTTCTGCGCTGGCCCAGGCTTACGCCGACGGCATCGCCTGGGGCGAAGCCAAGCAGGTTTTGTTCGAACGGCTGGAGCGAGAAATTGCCCCCCTGCGGGCGGTTTACGACGAACTCATCAAGGAACCCGAGCGAATCGAAAAGACGCTCAGAGCTGGCGCAGACAAGGCACGGACGATTGCCACGCCTTTCACCGCCCGCTTGCGCCACGCCGTGGGCCTGAGACCCCTGCAGGCAATTGCTGCGCCCTCGGCCAACAAAAGCAGCAAAGGCAGCGGCCCCGTTTTCAAGCAGTACCGCGAACCGGACGGTCTGTTCTATTTCAAGCTACTTGATGCGCAAGGCGCGCTCCTGCTCCAGAGCAGCGGATTCAAGGCGCCCCGGGATGCGGCACAGGCCATGACGCAGTTGCAGCGCGATGGCCAGGCTGCGCTGGCAGCCCTCGCAAGCCAGATCGCCATTTGTGGAGAAGCTGGTGCGCTGGACTCGGCACTGCGATTCTTCAGCAGTCCTGATGCCTGAACGCACGGAGGCTGCACTTTTGCACGACTCTTTGCTCATTCGAGGTAACGGCAGTCAACAACCCGACAGACGCATGTGTACCATCGGCGTACCATTGGGGGTATCGGCATGACGACTCCCACAGGCAGTGTGACGTGCAGCAGGCCCCCTTTCAGACTTGCTTGCACCTGAGACTGCTATCGCCAAAGCCCTGAGTTGTCGATATGCTCTTTTGATTCATACCATTTATTACCTGCAACGTCCGCCATGAGTATTTTTGTTATTGATGACCACCCGCTGATGCGAGAGGCCGTCGTCATGTTGCTCCGCCGCCTTCGCGCATCGACGCAGGTGATCGAACTCGAACGATTGGCTTCGGTGAGCAAGGCAATTGCCGAGCATGGCGAGCCGGAGCTCGTCTGCCTGGATCTCAAGCTTCCCGACACCAACGGGGTCTCTGGCGTGCGAGAGGTGCGGCAGATGCTCCCAGACACGTCCCTGATCGTTCTGTCTGCGTCGCCCTCTTCAGACTATGAAGACCTTGCCCGTGAGGCCGGCGCGGATGCCTATGTCGAGAAGTCGGCAGGCGCTGCACAAATCGCCAAGGTGCTGCGAGAGTTTCTGACCGAAGAGGTGGAAGACGAAAACGCCCCGACCATTCCAGACAAACTGTCCAAGCGCCAGAAACAACTGCTGGTCATGCTCGATCGCGGCTTGAGCAACCGGGACATCGCCGAACAACTGCAGATCAGCGAGCACACAGTCAAGGTCCATCTGTGGCGACTGTTTCGCCGGCTCAATGTCAAGAGCCGTTCGCAAGCCAGCCATCTGGCCCGCACTGCAGGCTTGCTGGACCTCTGATGCAGGCTTGACCTGCTGCCGATCATGGGGTCGCGCTGCGCACCACGGTCGGCTCGGGCAGCTCACTGGCTTCCTGCTGCGTGAAGGCAGGTAGCATCACCCTGAATACACTGCCCCTGTTCGCCTCCGAGCTCAGGGCCAGCTGGTAGCCCATGAGCGACGCCAGCTTGGACACGATCGTCAAACCCAGGCCCAGGCTGTCTTCGGTGCCCTGGTGTTGCGACACCCGAAAAAACTCCTGAAAGATTGCTTGCTGGTGCTCGCGTGCAATGCCCACGCCCGTGTCCCAGACTTCGAAAACCAGCATGTCTTCGCGATGGCGCAAGGCAAGCAACACACCGCCTTGGTGGGTGTGCCGCAGTGCGTTCGACACCAGGTTGCCCAGAATTCGTCGCAGCACCACTGGATCTGACCACAGTGTGGTGGGCCGCGTACGTGTCCGCAAGCGCAACGATTTGCCCACTGCGACCGGCTCAAACTGAAGTGCCAGTTCAGCGAACAGCCTCTCCACATCCACATGCTGCAGGCGTACCTTGTAGTTGCCGGCATCAATCCGCGTCAAATCAAACAACGAATCGAAAAGTTCATTGATAGCTCGTGTGGACTGCAGGATGCGCGGAGCGATGTCGCGTGCCATCTCGGGTTCGGTGGCCAACCAGTCGGCATAGAGGCTCAAAGCGTGGACCGGTTGGCGCAGGTCGTGTGCAGCCGATGCCAGGAACCGGTTCTTGGTGGCCACCGCACGCAACGATGCGCGGGTCTGCAAGGTGAGCGAGTCAATCAGTTCCTGGTTGGAAAACTGCAACTCAAAGCTGGCACGGTGCACCTCGTGCATGCGCGTGCCCGTCATGAACAGCAAGCCCCAAAACGCGATCAGCAAGGCAACGACAACCAGCCCGTTTTGCATGGCTCCAGCTGTTTGCGGCAACACCAGCATGACGATGATCAGGCTGGACAGCACCGACAGCATGAGTGCATTGGCATACGAGCGGTAGACCGGCAGATAGGCGCTGAAGGCAGTGAGCGTGAGCAATCCCTGACCCAACACCACCAGCGCGCACACAAACTGCGTGGCAATGGGCGCTTGCTGGAAGCTCAGCAGGACAGGCCCTCCCCACAGCAACGCCATGGTGGTCCAACTCCAGTGGTAGTTCCTGATGAAGTTGAAGCGCTGCGGCCCCTCCAGGCTGTCGTATCGAAGACGATAGATCCCGATCAGGCGGTATCGGTACACCAACATCACCAGCATCAGCACCGTCCAGATCGCCAACCCGGTCGTGTTGACCTCTCCCGCCATCATGAAAACCAGCACTGGCACTGACAGCATGGCCGCCAGCAGCGATGCCCCCATGCTGTCCATCAACACACCAATCAATTGGGAAGTAACCCAATGGTCGCGCACCTCGGGCGATGCCGGCATGTGCTGGTAGGTCGCAGGTTGGGTGTCGACGAGCATGGACTGTGAGAGGTGACTGGAAAATCATTGTCTCACCGGCATTGCGCAGCTAGCGGGTCAAGTTTCAGACCCCATACGCCTGCTACAATCGCTGGCTTGTTGTAGCGACCAACACCGGAGAGGTGGCAGAGTGGTCGAATGTACCTGACTCGAAATCAGGCGTACCGCAAGGTACCGTGGGTTCGAATCCCACCCTCTCCCGGTAACTCCAAACCGGTCCAAAAAGCCCGCGCAAGTGGGCTTTTTCATTTGGGGAATAGCCCTGTAGGGTCCAGAGTGGTCCTTTGACATCGAGTCATCAACGGGGGCAAGCTTGGGGGCACCGATGGAGAAATTCCCCCGTCGGCCAGGAGATTCCCCCACCATGGCCCTCACCGACACCACCTGCAAGAACGCGAAATGCCCCCCGGACAAGGCCCGCCTCCGCCTTGCCGACAGCGGGGGCCTCTACCTGGAGGTCGTGCCCACCGGCGGCAAGCTCTGGCGCTGGAAGTACCGGTACGGTGGCAAAGAGAAGCGGCTGGCACTGGGCAGCTACCCGGCGGTCTCTTTGGCCATGGCTCGCCGGGCTCGCGATACAGCACGTGATGAGCTGAAAACGGGCTTGGACCCGGTGGCCGCTAAGAAGCTCGCCAAGGCCGCCCACGAGGCTGCGCTGGCCAACAACTTCGAAGCCGTTGCGCGCGCCTGGTTTGCGCACTGGAAGGACAACAAGTCTGGAAGACATGCCGACTATGTGCTGCGCCGGCTTGAACTCGACGTCTTCCCTTCGATTGGTGCCCGCCCGGTTGCATCCATCACCGCCCCCGAGCTACTGGCCATGGTTAAGAAGATCGAGGCCCGCGGCGCCGGTGACATCGCCAAGCGCGCCTGGCAGACCTGCGGCCAGATCTTCCGCTACGCGATCGCTCACGGCCGGGCCCAGCGCAACCCGGCGGCCGACGTAAAGCCTTCAGACGCGCTCAAGGCCCGCACAAAGACCCACTACGCCCGTGTGGAGGCCAAGGAGTTGCCCGAGCTGCTTCGCAAGATCGAGAACTACCGGGGCACGCCAGCGACGCGCCTGGCCATGAAATTGATGGCCTTCACGTTCGTGCGCACCGGTGAGCTGATCGCCGCGCGCTGGGACGAGTTCGACCTAGAGGCCGCTGAGTGGCGCATCCCGGCCGAGCGCATGAAGATGCGCACGCCGCACATCGTGCCGCTGTCAGCCCAGGCGGTGGACGTGCTGCGCTCCCTGGAGGAGATCAAGGGCCTCAGCGGGCTGGTGTTCCAGGGTGAACGGGATCACGAGAAGCCGATGTCAAACGGCGCCATCTTGGGGGCACTGAGGCGCATGGGGTACGCCGGCCGCATGACCGGTCACGGCTTCCGCGGTATTGCCTCGACCATCCTGCACGAGCTTGAGTACCGCCACGACATCATCGAGCTGCAGCTGGCACACCAGGAGCGCGATCAGGTGAGCGCGGCCTACAACTTCGCCACCTATCTGCCACAGCGCCGCAGGATGATGCAGGACTGGGCAGATCATCTGGACCAGATGCGCCAGGGCGCGAAGATCATCCCGCTGAGGGCTGCGTGATGTCCAACGAGCTCGCCACTCTCAGGGCACGGCTGGCCATACTGGAAGCGCAACATGCCATCACGCTCGCCTTCGTGAAGTTCCTGGTGGAAGCTCTGTTGTCGCAGCAGCCGGAGGAGCACCGCCAGGAGCTAAGGGACAGCCTCGGCAACATCTTCGAGAGAACCACTGCCGATCTTCTGGCCGACGACAGTGCGGCGGTGGATACCGAGGCCCGGCTCGCCGGCGTGGAGGTGCTTCAGCGGCTGTTCTTAGGCGGGCCCGGCGGTGGTGGTGCACCGCTTGTGGAGAAGCCGCCGCGCCCGTAGGCGGCGATGTCGGGCAGCAAAGTTGCGGGGCGATTGCCCAAAGTTGCGCTCCGCGACACAAAAAGAGGTGCCCCGCAACTTTGGCCGCCTCTCCCCGGGTGGGCCGGATCCACCTCAGGCGGGGAACGAAACGGGGGACTCGCACCCCCGAACATGATCGACCGCCAGGAACGGCGCAGCCAAGCGCCGATGGTTCAGCCGCTCAGGTAGCAGCGCCTCCCTTGCGGCGAAGCCTGCAGCGGCATGCGCACTCGGATGTTTCGTTTCTCAGGATGTATCTGTCTGGCCCTCCCACGGAGTGACCAAGACTGGAGGTGCCAGCACAAAGGCAAGCAACTCGCCATTTGATCTCTTGCTGACAGCCATGGTGAAACGCTGTCTCTGCTCTTCACCATTCCAATCGGTGTACACAATCAAGCAAGCCGCGTCCCCAATTCGATACTGCGTGGGGAGTTGCACCGTCCACTCACGTGCGGTGCCACCATTAAAAATTAGCTCATCGTCGGTGGTGTCGAAGCGAATACTCTCATCGTCTGGTGCAAACATCAGCAGCCGAGAGCACAACCGCCCCATATTGGTCAGGGTCACATAGAACTTGTTCTCCCCGATGTGTGGTGGACAGCGATCGAGCTTCAAATCAAACACCGGCTGACTGGACAGGAAAGCGCTGCGACGCTGCTCTCTGTCTCGTGCAAGCTCGAGCTCGTGCCGTCGCTGGGTTGTTTCGACCAGTGCCTTCTGCTGGTCGACCGAAGCCTGCAGTTCCTTCACCTGAAGATTGAGCGCATGGGTGTTCTGTCGCAACTCCTCACCCTGCTGCAGGTAGCCCAGCACCAGCCATAGAAAAGCCAGTGGGCTGGCAGCGCCGGCCAGTGCATCCCCCAGCTCATTGGGCGACATCACAAGCACAGCGTGGCGCTGCAGATACGAGTAGATCGCCAGTGTGAGCAGATACAGCACTGTGACGCAGATGCCGAACCTGTATCGCTTGTCTGTCATCGTGGCCTCAACGAGTGGCGCTCAGATCATCGTCGGGCTTGTAACCATCTCTGGCCCTCACCCTCCTCGACTCGGCGATCAGAATCTCGTTGGTCTTCTTCTGCTCGCGGATGAGCTCGCGCAGAAGGTCCTTGGTGCCGAAGATCGCAAACGGCATCAGGATCCACAGGACTGCGATAAGCAGGACCAGCAGCCCCAGCAGCAACACGACGACACCACCAGCGGCTTGCATACCTTCCATACCTACCTCCTGTTGTTTGCGGGGGCATGGTAGCCGCCGAGGTCCGGCCAGACATCAGGGACTAACCCGACACGCCCACCTTACCGCTTGTCGAAATCCCACTTAATGCATTACATAAACAATCTCACTTCTTCGACTTTATGAGTTACATTAAGTCTCATGACGAAGAAAGAACTTGAAGCGCAGGCCCGTATGGGTCGCCCTCCTCTCCCCGAGGAACAGAGGGCTGTGAATGGCTCGATTCGTCTGACCCCTGATCGCTGGGCAAAGTTGAGAGAGCTGGGAACAGGCTGGCTCAACAAGGCGATCGACCGCGCGAAGGTGCCAAAAGCCTGACCGCAAAAAGCGAAGGCCGATAGCGCTTGGACCCGCTACCGACCTTCTGACCACAACGAAAGAAGGACTTTCACCATGGCTACTTTGAATGTAAACCAGCCTCCGGAAACTGATGAGGCAGTGGATATGCACGCGGCATACACCGCGGCCCACGCATGCGGTTTCGAGAAGGACCTCATGGTCCATGCCCACCGAGCCCAAAAACTCGCGGCCAGGCTCCGAGGTATCTCCGGCATCACTGCCGTACTGTTGACTGACAACATCGACGTGGATCTAGGCAGTTTCATTCGTGGGGCTTTGGTTGAGGCAGCCAACGCTCTTTCAGACGACTGCTTAAACGAACTCGATGAGATCCGCGAGTACCAAGAGAAAAAACAGTTGGCTGCAAAAGCTGCGCTGGAGCAGCCAGCATGAGCCGCGTGGAAGAGCTCGGCCGCATGGACGAACGCCGCAGGTCTGTAATGCTGGAGGCCGCCTGCGAGATCGAGGCGCTGGCCCACGCACTTCCCGACCAGGTGCCGAACATTGACGGCACCCAGGACGCCCGGCGCGTGGTGCGCGGCATGGCCGCACGCCTCTCTCAGCTGGCTGGTGCGCTCATGTCCGGGCTGGATGAGGAAGAGATCCCGACCGACAGGCCGGAGCGCGACGTGGTGTTTGGTGGCGGTGCCTGAAGGCACCCACCACCTCTATGCCCATTCGAGCCGGCCAGAGCAGCATGACCAAGGCCGGGAAGCCGCGTCAACACTCGCAGGGCGTCGTATGCGCGCCGCAGCTTCCCCCACATGCTTCCCCCACGTCGGTAGTAGGAACCAAAGAGGCGAAATGAACGAAGACGAACTCATCCCAGCACCCGCGGACATCGACGACGCCAACTGGCACACGCCGGATTTTGGATCTATGGACTACCTTCTGCTGCCCGACACAGGTAGGTACCACTACTCGCTGGAAGATGCCTCCTTGCTCGCAGCTTGCGACTGGTGGACCGGTGGACGCATCGAAGGTTTTCCCGCCAGCGACGATTGGCCTGCCGATGTCGATGCGCCTGAGGTACGAAAGAATCTGGAGCCCACGCGGATCGCCATTCGCGACTTACTGCTGAGATCTGTTGAAAAAGGAATCTGCGAAGCAGAGGTGATGGGCCGAGACGCTTCCAACTCAGCGCCGCTTCCCGCGCGCACATTCATCACTCTCGATCAGCTTGTCGACTGCCTCGAGCTGCATGGTCACTCCAGCGGCGACTTCCTCTCTGTGAAGATCCAGGAGGAGTCAGAGTCGAGGCAAGACTTCGCCAATGCAGTTGCATATGATCGCGCAGCTTTACGGCACGCTCACCAGATGAGGGAGCGCAGCGAGATCCAGCCCAATGTCGACGAAGCCGAAGCTCTCCGTGAACTGCTGAAAGCGAAGAATCTGCAAATCACGCATCTCCAGCTTCAGTTGCTGTCTGGACCCCAACAACAGCTCCCAAAAAAACTCTCGACGCGAGAGAAAAACACCTTGCTCCTCATCATCGCGGCTGCTTGCAAGTCCGCTGGCTTGGACCACAAGAGGTGGGCAAAGAATGCTGCAATCCTCTGTGATTCGGCCAACGATCTTGGGGTATCCCTCGGCGAATCCACGATCGAATCGCATCTCAAGAGCATTCCCGACTTGCTGACAGTGCGCAGCAAACCCACGCCGAATAAGGGTTCTTAGGGCAACTGCCCATTTGGTTCCTTAGCTGCCTCATTTTTCAGCGCTGAACTGACACCATCACTCCAACAAGCCCGATATCACGGGTTTGGACCAACAGGAGTGAATCATGTCCACCAACCTTCCCGCGAACCTTCGCCTCAAGCTGGCGTCCACCGACGTGCTCGGCTGCAGCGAGTCCCACACTTGGTGGCTCGCAAAGAACGATCCGGACTTCCCCCCGCTCATCAAACTCAGCCAGCGCTGCACGGTCGTGAACCGTGACCAGCTCCTGGCCTACGTCGACAAGAAGGCCGCTGCAACGGCTGGCGCCAAGGAGGCCGCTGCGGCATGAGCTCCACCGACGCGTCCTCGGTAGACACCGATAAACGCCTGGCCACGCTCACCGCTCAACTCGCCCTCAAGGGCTTCCAGGTGCACCGGGTGACCACTGGCGGCTACTTCGTGGCCAGGTGGAACCAGACCAAGTTCTGCCCTGCCTTGGCGGACCTGCAGGCCTTCGCCGAGCAAGTGGGGGCCGCTCAGTAATGGCGCGCGCCCGCAACATTAAGCCTGGGTTCTTCAAGAACGAAGATCTTGCGGAATGCTCACCCTGGGCACGACTTTGCTTCGCAGGCCTCTGGACCTTGGCAGATCGCGAGGGGCGCTTGGAGGACCGGCCGAAGCGCATCAAGGGCGAGCTGTTCGCCTTCGACTCGGTGGAGGTTGAGCCGCTTCTCGCCGAGCTTGCCGATCGGGGGTTCATCGTCCGGTACACGGCCGGCGGCATGGCCGTAATCAGCATCCCGACGTTCCTCAAGCACCAGAACCCTCACCACCGCGAACAGGCCAGCGAGTTGCCACCCCCACCGAGCCTAGGGCTTGTGTCTGATGGCATGGACCCAAAGCCTGAGGCTTTTTCTTCCATGGACCTAAAGCCTGAGGCTTCCACCCCATCCGATGGGGGTAAAGCCGGGCTGAATCCCTCTTCTCTGAATCCCTCTTCTCTGATTCCTGATTCCATGCCGACAGGTGCTGACGCACCAGCGGCCGAGTTGCTGACTGAAGGCCAGTTCTGGCAAGCAGGCATCGACATGCTCTGCAAGGCAAACATTGGAGAGGCGCAGGCCCGCACATTCCTGGGAAAGCTCACCAAGGAACACGGCAAGCCGGCACTGCATTCAGCCATCGGCGCGGCAGTCGTGGAGCAGCCCGTGGACCCGAGGGCCTACCTGAGAAAGGCCTGCGGCAACAGCCACCCGCAGCGCCGGGGCCAGCAGGCTGACTTCAGCCACACCAACTACGGAGAGAGCAATGAAATCCCAGCGTGAAGCCCCCATCACCCGCGATGCAGTCTGCCCAGCTCATGGGCCCTACCTAGCGCAGAACCTGCACGGCGAGATGGTCTGGACCCGGTGCCCTGTATGCGCACAGCAGAGGGAAGCGGAGGAAGCCGCCCAGCGCGCCGCTGAACAGTCGGCAGCCGATGCTGCGATGCTCCGCTACCGAATCGCGGCCAGCGGCCTGCAGGGACGGTTCCTGAAAGCGTCGTTCGCCAACTTCGAGGCCACGCTGCCCCCGCAACGCCAGGCGCACGCCACCTGCCGATCGTTTGCCGAGGACTTCGGATCTACCGCACCTACCGGCGGCCTGTGGCTGATCGGCCCGCCCGGCACCGGCAAGACCCATCTGGCGAGTGCGATGGTCTCCCACCTGATTCGCGAGCACGCGCTCGACGCTCACATCCTCGCGGTCCACGAGCTCACGCGGATGGCCCGCGCGCGCATCGGCAACAAGCGGCAGGATTCGACCATCTGGGCGGGGACTGAATACACGCCGCGGCCTGATGCGAAATCAGAGACTGTGGACGGATTCATCGAGCGCCTGGCATGCGCCGCGCTGCTGGTGCTGGACGAGATCGGAGTCTCCCGGGGCAGCGACTGGGAAACCGAGCAGCTTTTCGCCGTGGTAGACGCCCGCTACAAAGCCGAGCTGCCCACCGTCGTGGTCTCCAACCTATCCGCCGTCCAGCTCAAGACAGAACTCGGCCACCGCCTCTACGACCGGCTGCGCGAGGGCGCGAAGCAGGTGCCCATGACGTGGGCCAGCCACCGAGGTGCCGCATGAGAACCCTCTTCGCCATCTGGGCCCGCGCATTCCTCTGGTGGCTGCAGCTCCAGCCACTGGCCACACAGCGCCGCTACTTCGAAGTTGCGCTGCGCCAGGGCGGACTGTCGAAACGAGCGGCCTTCCAGGTCGCAATGCAGATCCGGCTGCCTTCCGAGCGGCCCAACCAGTCCCCGCACGCCAGCAACGGCGCGCATTCCCCTGGCACGGACAGCGACTGATGCCGCTGCATGTGCCCCCATTCCACCAAATGAAAGAAACCTATGGCAACTCTCTCGACACACCGATCCAACCGCGCCGCCGCTGGCGCCGCATACGCAGCTGCCGCTGCGGCCTACGTGGCCGCATGGGTGGAGCTCAAGGCCTATGACCAAGTTGTCGAAAACGCCAACGTCGGGGGCGGCGCTCAACTTGGGTTCGGAGCACAGCCCGACGTGTCGGGGCATTCGGAGTACCTACGCGATCTGCGCACCGTGCTGGCAGACATCCCGGGGAAGGTGAACACGCGCCTGCAGCAACTTCTGGCCAGCTAAGGAGACGCCCAATGCTCCACATCGAAAACGGCTCCAAAACCGCCACCTTGCAAATCAGAATCGACCACGCCGGCACCTTCGAGCTGCCTCAGATCCACGAAACCAACAATGCAAAGCTGCCTGCCTTGATGTTCCATGCTGCAGCACATCACCTGGCGGAAGCTGCCGACGCAATCGCGTCGATCGACTCCGACGCCACGCTCAGCGAATTGGGCAAGGCTCGTAAGCTCGACCCTGTGCGCAGGCAGTTGGTGGAGAAGGTCGCAAATGCTGATGCCAGCGTCGACGTCGATGCGCGCTACTGGGATGCCCAGGAGGCCGAGCTACTTGCCGTGCCGAAAATCGACCCGGGCCACACTGTCGCCGCAATTGAGGATCGCGAACTCCGGGACTGGTGGCGTTCACAGTCCGTCGAAGAGCGCACCAAGCTCATGCAAAGGATGCTGGCAGAGCCGGGCAACGCACGGCTGATGATCGCCATGCTCCGAAGCCCCATCCCACAGCTCGACCACGAAGTGAAGTTCATGCGAGACCTATGGAACCAACTGGCCCGGCTCAACGACCCAGCCAAGTCGTTTGCCATCGAAGACGGGCGCGCGAACGTGGAATGGGCACGTCGTGGTATCGCAAACGTCGCCGGCTTGGCCCGGCGCGTGGTGAAGATGGAAGAGCGCGCAATCGCGGAGACGCTGCTTGGCGCCACCAATGAAACGATCAGGAAGAAGCATGCGCTGTTCGGCGTTTCCTTTCAGACGATGGAAACCACGAAGCGCGTCGCTGAACAGCGCGCCAGGGCAAAGGCCTGATGCCATCCAAGCTGCGCCACCAGGGACGCAGTGCGGCGCCAGCGCTCACCGGGCGGCTGGCATGAAGGAGACACCCTCCATCTACTACCACGGCCCCGCAAGCCCCGCGGCCTGACGCACACGCATTCCACCACCTGACCCCAACGCTTCTGAAAAGGAACACCTGCCATGGCAAAAGTAGCAACTCTCAAACTCCGCATCGACTCGCGCGAGGCAAAGACCGCAGCCGGCGACCTTGACAAGCTGGGCAAGGCCAGCAAGGGCGCCGAGAAAGAGGCCCTGAGCCTGACCCGTGCTTATCAGGCTGTCGGTCGAGTGTTCGGGACCATCGGTGCAAGCCTCGTTGCGCGCGAGGTTGTGCAGGCCGCCGATGCCTACAAGAATCTGACCTCACGGCTGCAACTTGTCAGCAAGTCAACCGAGGATTTCGCAAAAGCACAGACGGCGCTTTTCGACATCGCGCAGCGCACGCGATCAGGCCTTGCTCAGACCTCTGACCTCTACGGAAGCCTTGCCCTTTCAACTGAGTCCCTTGGCGTCAGTCAAGACGAATTGCTGAGGGTCACGGAGAGCATCAACAAGTCGTTTGCCATCAGCGGCGCGAGCGCCAGTGATGCGGCGGGCGCCATAACCCAGCTTGGGCAGGCGTTCGCTTCGGGTGTCTTGCGCGGCGATGAACTGAACTCTGTTCTGGAGCGCGCCCCTTCGCTTGCCAGGTCTCTTGCGGGGGGTCTTGGCGTCACGGTGGGGCAACTGCGAGCGTTGGGCGCTGCCGGTGAGTTGACTGCCGAAAAGGTCTTTCGTGCGCTTCAGAAGTCCGGTGATTCGATTGATGCCGCTTTTGCAAAAATCCCCCTGACCGTTGAAGGCGCAACCCAGCAAGCGGCTACGTCTTTGCTTCGACTGATCGGTGTCATCGACAACGCTACCGGCGCGACCAATGTCCTGGCCCAGTCGCTGAGCGGGATTTCACGTGGCATTGATGGATTGTCGAATCTGCCGAAAACAGTGCAGCTCGGCACTCTGGCAAAAGACCTGAACACGGCCAATACCGAACTCAAGCGGTTACAGGCCCTGAAGGTCAGCCCGTTTTCTCAGCTTGTCCCGGACCTTGACAAGCAGCTTTCCGCCGCACAGGCCAAGTTCGACTCCGCGCGCCGGAAGTTCAATCTTGCAGACGGCAACTTCGGCATCAGAAGCCCTGAAGACCAAAGCGGCGCGGAGGCCCGCCGCCTTGGCATTGCGCCGCCGACTTCCACGAAAGGGTTTGTCGATACATCAACCATCTCCGGCATCCAAGCGCGCATCAAAGACCTGAAGGATCTGCGCGACAACGCTAAGGCGGGCAGCGAGGAATTCAAACGGCTGGCCGGTGAGATAAAGCAGTTTGAAGATCGCCTGAAGGGCCTACTGCCGTCGCGTGGTGGCCGAGACAAATCTGAGCAGGAAGTAGCGCCATCTTTCAACCTCTACAAAGATCAGATTGATCAGAGTGTCTCGGGGCTGCTGGAAGGCTCCGATGTCACTCAGGCCAAGATCTTCGCTGACACGCTGAAACAGCTAGATGACCTGTATTTCGACGCTGGGTTGAATGCTGATCTTTACGAGAGCGCGCTGAAGAAACTCACCGGTGCCACCTCCAGCGCACAGGACCAGGCATCGAAGTTCATCGATGAGCAAAAGCGCCTTGCTGAACTCCTGGCCGGGACCGAGAGTGCCGGGATTGACCGGCAGCGCCAAGACCTGGAGATCCTGCAAAAGGCGCTCGCTTCCGGTGCGATCAGAGTTGAAAAGTACGCTGATGCAGTGCGATCACAATTCGGCATCGTGGCCGAAAAGACTCGCGATGCGAAGACTTTCGCCGATGAACTCGGCCTTTCGTTCGCCAGCGCGTTCGAGGATGCGGCTGTCGGTGGTGGCAAGTTCAGCGACGTGCTCAAGGGCCTGGCCGACGACATCACACGGATCATTGTGCGAAAGAAGGTCACTGAGCCTCTCGTGAATGCGATCGGCGGGCCTGGTGGTGGCGGCGATTTCTTCAGCGACCTGATTGGCTCGATCTTCGGTGGCTTCCGTGCCGCTGGTGGCCCCGTCTCCAGCGGCAAGTCCTACATCGTTGGCGAGCGCGGACCGGAGCTGTTCACGCCCGGCATGAGTGGAGCCATCACGCCCAACAACGCGATTGGTGGCAATGTCTCCGTGACCATCATCAACCAGAGCGGTACACAGGTACAGGCCAGCGCCACGAAGCGAGGTACAGACCCCGATGGAACCCAGATCCTAGAAGTGGTGCTCAGTGCCGTGGGCGATGCGTTGCAGAACCGATCCGGCCCGGTAGCTCGTGGCTTGGAAGGTGGCTACGGAATTCGTCCGACCATCCTGTGAGCCTTGCCGTTCACATCCCACATCGTCGACCCCAGATGCGCAACTGTTGTTCAGGGCTTCACGGCGCTGCATTCCGCAGGGTGGTCGCAGTCCGGGTCGCGTGTGAGAAAAGCCGGTCCAGTGAGTCAATCGCGGCTACCTCGAACTGCCTCGCCAGTTCTGACTCGTGCTCTGGCTTCTGGAGTGTGCTGATGAGCGTATCCGTGAGCTTTTGGTGCATGTCGTTCAGATCGATGAGGCCCTTGTTGCTCAGCATCGCGACCAGTAGTTGCATCGTGGTGCTGAGGGCCAGAAGCTCGCTTCGCAGTTTCACTTCGTCCATGGGTATTTCCTTTTGGCTGTCAGGTCGTTGGAGTTTCGACTCTATCCGCCCGGTACTGACAGCGATTCAGAAAAATGCGGTGAGCTGCAGGTGGAAACTGACACCTTACTCACCGAAGTTCAACCCTGGCGCTGCCCTTGATTGAGGCCGTGTCCATCAGACCGAACCCAGGACCCTAAATGGCAGGAAAGAGCACCACCAAACCGGCCACGAGCCGCGCCGATCCTGGGGACGAAGGCACCCCCCCGCCCCGCCAGCGGCTCCCCTTGAACACTGCCGGAGACGTGCGGCGGGAGCTGGCGCGCCTGTATCGGGAGGTACGTGCATCCCGCCACAAAAAAGACCCGCTGAGCGTGGCCGATGCCTCGCGCATGGCGAACGTCCTGCAGATCCTGGGCCGTCTGATCGAGATCTCCGACCTGGAGGCGCGCGTCAAGCGCCTGGAGGCCAACGGCATGCTCGAAGAGTCCGGCCGCCGGCCCCGCACCCACTGAGGCACCCATGGAAGGCACCTTTTCCCTCGACGTGAGCCGGTTCGTGCAGAAGGCGAAACTCGACACGGACACCGTTATCCGCAAGGTTGGCGCCGACGTGCTGCGCAGCGTGGTGGAGAAAAGCCCGGTCGACACCGGACGTTTCCGAGCCAACTGGGTGGTGAGCTACGGCCCCACGACCCAGACGGTGCTCGGGCTCGATCGCTCGGGCATCGACACCATCAACAAGGGCCTGCGGATGATCCAGCTCTTCAACCCCGAAGACGGCGAGCTGTGGATCACCAATGGCCTGCCATATGCCAGGCGCCTTGAGTACGGCTGGAGTGGCCAGGCGCCCGCGGGAATGGTGCGCATCACCATCCTCAACTTTCAGCGGTTCGTCGACGCGGCCGCGCGTTCACTGTGAAGGAACACCCCATGGTCAGCAAATCAATGATGAAGCGCCTCGTCGCCCTGGAGCGTCGGATGGAAATCAGCAAGGAAATGCTACCCACGGTGTTCATGAGCGTCGAGGACGCAAGCGTCCCAGACCCCTTTGCGCCACGGTCGATCGAGGATCTGTCGGACGCATCGATCACGGGCTTGCGCGGATCCATCAGTGGCCTGCGCATTGATCGGCTGCCAGGCGAGAAGATCGCGGCCCTGAAGAAGCGCGCGAGCAAAGCGCAGCCCGAGTGCCGGGTCTGGTGGATGGTGTACCAGCACGAGACAGCTGCGGCTCAAGGTTGATGGGTCTACACTGGCCGCAGGAGCAACGCCCCACCAGGAGCAGCACATGGCCACCAATCCAATACCGCAGCCCGACCCAGAGCGCAGGGACTATCGCCCGCCTCAGCCTATTGATAGGCCGCGACGCATGCCCCAAGGATGAAGGCGACAGGGGTTGCAATGGCAGCGCCCCGGCACCTGTCCAACCAGGTGGCCACGCGAATGTTCCGCTGCTTGGTTAGATCGATGCGGGCCTGGATGTTTTCAAGTTCGAAGCATCTCAGCTCTGCAAAGGTGATCGCGAGTTCTGGCCGATAGAGATTTCTCGGCTCGTTGTAGGGAAGTTGCGCCACCTGCGTAAACATGCAGGTCCAGACTAGAAACCCCGCTATGGCGATGAGCCAGACTACGACCACCGCCATCCCCCCCACGAACGGTGAGGCCACAGGGCTATCCGCCAGCTTTGTCGCGTAAGCCAGTGAGCCGCCGATTCCCACGAGAAGGATCGAAAGCAGCGTGCTCGCCTGGGCATAGAGCGCGTCGCCAGATGCCAATCGACTTCGCAGATTCTCAATTGCTGCTTTCTCGATCCAATCCAATTGCTTCTCGTCCATGAGTCCTCCCAGCGTTTGTGGCGTTCGACGGGCGGGTCATTGTCGCGGAGGCCTCGGCGGCTTCCACGGCCGTAACGGCAGTGACGATCTTCGCTGTAGGACGGGCACAACAAAAGATGACCGCCTGTCGCCAGCGCCTTGGTGGTCCAGGTTGGAAACCTTGAGCTCCAGGCACATCGCGCTGATGGGGGAACGCGAAGGGGCACGCAACCCGCTGATCGCTGCAAGAAGCGAGAAACGACGGGGCCTGTAGCCTGACGTTGTGACGACACCCTCCCGCCAGACATGAAAAAGCCCCGCAGTGCGGGGCTTTTTTCTGGGGGAAGCACTGCGAACGTCAAGTCGGCGTCAATCGCTCCAGACCACGCATGTACGGACGCAGCACCTCGGGCACGGTCACACTGCCGTCGGCGTTCTGGAAGTTCTCCAGCACGGCCACGAGCGCACGGCCCACCGCCAGACCCGAGCCATTGAGCGTGTGCACGAGTTCGTTCTTGCCTTGTGCGTTCTTGAAGCGCGCCTGCAGGCGGCGCGCCTGGAAGGCTTCGCAGTTGGACACCGAACTGATCTCGCGGTAGGTGCCCTGCGCGGGGACCCAGACCTCCAGATCGTGCGTGCGGGTGGCGCCAAAGCCCATGTCACCGGTGCACAGCGCCAGCACGCGGTAGGGCAAGCCCAGCTTTTGCAGCACTGCTTCGGCATGGCCGGTCATAACGTCCAGCGCCTCGTAACTTTTGTCCGGGTGCACGATCTGCACCATTTCGACCTTGTCGAACTGGTGCTGGCGGATCATGCCGCGCGTGTCGCGTCCGGCGCTGCCAGCTTCGGAGCGGAAGCACGGCGTGTGCGCGGTGAGCTTGATGGGAAGGTCGGCTTCGGCCACCACCGTGTCGCGCACGACGTTGGTGAGTGTCACTTCGCTGGTGGGGATGAGGTAGAGGGCCTGCATGTCGGGCACGGCCTCGCCTTCCTGGCCACCCTTTTTCACCGCAAACAGATCGCCTTCGAACTTGGGCAGTTGGCCTGTGCCGCGCAAGGTGTCTGCGTTGACGATGTACGGCGTGTAGCACTCGGTGTAGCCGTGCTCCTGGGTCTGCACGTCGAGCATGAACTGCGCCAGCGCCCGGTGCAGGCGCGCGATGGGGCCGCGCATGAAGGTGAAGCGGGAACCGGCCAGCTTGGTGCCGGTTTCAAAATCCAGCCCGAGCGGGATGCCCACATCCACGTGGTCGCGCACGTCGAAGTCGAACACGCGCGGTGTGCCCCAGCGGCGCAGCTCCACGTTGCCATGTTCGTCGCTGCCCACCGGCACGCTCTCGTGCGGCAGGTTGGGCACGCCTTGCAGCAGGGCCTGCAGTTCGGCCTGAAGCACGTCCAGCCGGGTGGCGGATGCATCGAGCTCGGTCTTGAGCGCGCCCACCTGCGTCATCACCGCATCGGCCTCGGCGTGTTGGCCCTTGCCCTTGAGCATGCCGATCTGTTTGCTCAGCGAATTGCGCTGGCTCTGCAGCTCTTCGGTGCGGGTCTGCAGTGTCTTGCGCTCGGTCTCGAGGGCCTGGTAGGCGGCCACATCCAGAAACGGCTGTGGGCTCTTGCGCGTTTCAAGCCGCGCGACGACCCCGGGGAGGTCTTTTCTCAGTTGAACGATGTCTAGCATGCGGCGAT
>LNFM01007583.1_pt1 | contig 30769 bp, 28 predicted proteins | sample 596031 | NCBI WGS metagenome assembly LNFM01 (sample SAMN04254537, study PRJNA301005) | activated carbon metagenome | isolation source: dual media filters at the Ann Arbor, Michigan drinking water treatment plant | place: USA: Ann Arbor
GCTCAATTTCACCGCCATGATACACTCTTCCCGGCATGTCGCTGGAGAGTGACCTCTATGCGCCGGTGAAGGCGCTGCTCGAAGGACAGGGCTATGTCGTGAAGGGCGAGGTGCGCGGCTGCGATGTCGTGGGCGTGCGCGGCACCGAGCCGCCGGTGGTGGTCGAGCTGAAGCGCGCCTTCGGCCTCGGCCTCGTCCTGCAGGGCGTCGACCGTCTGGCGCTCACCGACCTCGTTTATCTGGCGGTCGGCACCTGGCCCAAGCAGATGAAGAACGTGCGCAAGCTCTGCCGCCGGCTGGGGCTGGGCTTCATCGTGGTGGCGGGAGCCAGGGCCGACGTCGTGCTCGATCCGGCGCCCTACAGGCCGCGTCCGAACAAGCGCAAGGCCGGGCGCATGCTGGGCGAACATGCGCGCCGCGTCGGCGATCCCAACCTCGGCGGCCAGGCGATGCGCGCGCCGCTGATGACCGCCTATCGCCAGGAGGCACTGCGCTGCGCGGCGCTGCTGGCGATCAACGGCCCAATGAAAGTGGCGGCGCTGCGCGCGTCAGGCGACGTGCCGAAGGCGGCCAGGATTCTGCAGGACGACGTCTATGGCTGGTTCGAGCGCGTCGAGCGCGGCGTTTATGCGCTCTCGCCCAAGGGCAAACTCGGGCTGCAGAGCTTCGATCGGAAGAGCGCGTAGAGGCCGGTCGTGCACGGCGGCGCATTCTGAGCTAATATGACAGCCGCCGCATTCGGCTCGTCTCGGGATGGCTCTTGTCTTGAAATCACTCAATTGGCTGTTGCGCGGTCTCCTGGGACTGGCTGGCGCCATACTCGTCTATACGGCCTGGCCGGTTGCCCAAGGGGCGTGGCAGGCCCAGAAGGCCGACGCGGTCCTCAATCAACTGCGCAACGGGCGGCCCGTCAGGCTGGTCGACGTCGATGCCGGAATCACGGCTCTCAACCTCGCCGTCGCCGCCGATCCCACCGCCGGCCGCCGCCTGCAGCGCTCGGAACTGGTGGCTGGTGCCGCCCTCACGGCAAGCCTCGGCATCTCGGTGGAGCAACGGGTCGTCTGGCTGCGGAGCGCGGAAGCGGATCTCGTTGCCGGCCTCGGCGAAGCCCCGGCCCGTGGCGTCGCCTGGGCGCGACTGGCCGCGGTGCGGCAGGGACTGCAGGGCACCTCGCGCGGCGTGGTCGATGCGCTACTGATGTCGATCGATACCGCACCTCTGCTGAGCCCGATCTGGCCGGCGCGGCTGCGGCTGATCCTCGACAACTGGGTGGCCTTCACGCCGGAGGAGCGCACGCGGATGGAGGCCTATGTGGTCATGACGTGGCGCCTCAGTGCCGAGAAGCGATACTTCGGCGCGGCCGTCCGCTCGCCGGTCGACGAGCTTTTCTTGCGCTACTTCCTGCGCGACGAGCCGCAAGGCCAGGAGGTGCTCGCCCGCGAGATCGAAGACTTCAAGAGGCACGGCACATGACGTCGCACGACGCCGGACACGACGCTGGCGACCAGGCCATGGCGGAGCATCGACGGCCGCTGATCCGCAGGCTGGCCGACAATCTCGTCATCGTCTTGTTCTTGGCCCCCGTCATGCTGGCCGCACTGCCGATGGGCGCCAACCGCGACTGGGCCTGGGCGCCGATCGCCGTGGCGATCGGGCTGGTGGCGGTACTCATGGCGGCGGGACTGGGCGTGGGGCGCGGCTTCGAGGTCGGCGAGCGCGAGCGCCGGCCGCTGCTGGCCTTGGTCGGCGGCTTCCTTTTCGTCGTCGCCTTCGCGCTGCTGCAGGGTGCATCGTTCGCGCCGGCATCGGGAAGCGCCTGGCTCTATGCCTCGGCGCTGCGGGTCATGGGAAGCGCCCATGCCGCGGTGCCGGATATCGCCCTCGACACGGCGCGCAACGGACTGCTGAAGTGCATCACTTGCGGGCTGATCTTCGTGATGGCGCGCGCCATCTGCCGCGATCGCAGCACGGCGCGCGCATTGCTCGCGGTGCTGGTGGCCAGCACCGTGCTGGTCGTCGTCTATGCCCTGATCATGCAGGTAACCACCAACTCCTGCTACCTCGGCAGCTACCTCAAGAAGCAGGGCCTGTACGACCCGCACGGGCAATGCCTGATGTCGGGCACGTTCGTGAACAGCAATTCGTTCGCCTGTTACGTCGGCATGGGCGTGGTCGCGGCGCTGGCGCTGGCCCTCAACAACCCTCGCCGCGACCGCACCGCTTTCGACGGGCGCGATGTCCGGACGTTCGAATCGATGATGACGGTCACGCGGGTCGTCCTGATCGTGGCCATTCTCTTTCTTCTTGGCGGTCTGCTGCTGTCGGCGTCGCGGGCCGGCGTGGCGGCCAGCGTCGGCGGCGCACTGGCGCTGGTATTGCTGCTGATGCGCGGCCAATGGGACGAGCGGCCGGATCTCGTCCGCCTGTTCTGGGTCGGCGCGGCGATCGTGTTCGTGGTCATGGTGATCGCGGGCGGCGCGCTGCTCACCAAGTCCGCCCGTTCCACCGACGGCGGCACCCGCGTCATCATCTGGATGACGTCGCTGGATGCCGTCGCCCTGTCACCCTGGCTGGGCTGGGGCCTGGGCGGCTTTTCCGACATCTATACGATCCTGCAGCCAGCCGCGATCGTCCAGCCGAACGACCTCGCCCATTCGACGCCGCTCGAGACGATGGTGGAACTGGGCGTGATCGCCGCCATCCCGGCCTTTGCCGTCGTGCTGCTGCCCTGGGGCTACAGTCTGCGCGCCGCGTTCCGGAGGCAGTACCATTACAGGGTCTTGCCGGCGGCGGCGTTTGCCGTTGCCGCCGTGCCGATCCTCCATTCGATGGTGGATTTCAGTCTGCAGATCCCCGCGATCGGGTTCGTCACGAGCGCCGTGCTGGGCATGGGATGGGCCCAGGCTTTCGATCGCCGACGATCCTCGCAACGCAGCGCGATCGCCTGACCGGCGACACCGCGTGCGGCACTACCTGCTAACTCTCGGCACCGTCCCGCTGTTTCTTTGTGCGTCGATGGAACTCCCGATAGAGGGTGGCCATTTCGGTCGCAATGTCGCCCTCTGAGCGGGTTCGGACGCTGTTGGCCGTGCGAACGGCGACTTCATCGGGATCGGTCGCTGCCTGTTGCATCGCCGTTGCCCATGCCCGCGGATCGTCGAACGGCAGCAGCCAGCCATCGATGCCGTCGCGGATGCGCTCGGCTATGCCGCCCAGATTCGAACCCATGACCGGTACACCCATTGCCTGGGCCTCGAGGACGACGATGGGCCCGGTCTCCATCCAGCGCGAGGGCACCGCCAGTATGTCGATGCTGTCGAGAAAGGCGGGGATGCCGTCATGCGGCAGGGCGCCGACGAGTTCGATGCGCGGGTCCTTCGCCACCGCGGCCTCGATCGCCCGGAGGTTCCTGGCGTCGTCGCCGGTGCCGGCGATGACCAGCCGCAGCGGCGTTCGTGCCGGAATGTGCGTCATCGCCTCGATCAGCGTCTGTACGCCCTTGTAGGTCTCGACCCGGCCGACGAAACCGATGGTGAGGGGGCGCTTGCCCGTGTCGCCGCGTGGCGGCCGTCCGCTGCTCACGAATGCCGCGCTGGCGGCCTGACGGCTGAGCAGGATCTTGGCATCCGGAATGCCATTCTCGCGCAGTGCCGAGCGCACCCACTCGCTGGGCACGACGATCCGCTCGCAGAGCTGGCTCAGTTCCCGCAGCCGGGCCGCCTGGTTGGCCGCGATCGAACGGGCCGAGACCAGCGTCGCGAGCCGCCGGATGGGATAGCGGGCAAGCCAGGGGGGCGGTGTCCATGTCGGCAGGCGCGAGACCAGGTGCGCGGCCGGCGCCGGCACGCCGCGCTCCAGCGCCCAGCAATAGGCGCACCGCGTCTCGTCGATGCGTCCGTCGCACGGCTTCCTGCCCTCGAGCAGCATCGTGCCGCGGATGCAGAGCGGCGCTGGGACGTGCAGTGTTGCGACACAGGGGATCCCCAGCTCGGCGGTATGGCGAAGGTGGGTGAGGCCGGCGCCCGTCGTCCAGGAATGGAGATGAAAGACATCGGGCTCGAGCTGCCGGACAAGCTGCTGGAATTCCCCCCGGTCGATGTCCGCGGGATAGCGGCGCACCGGCACGCCCTGCCAGAGATAGTCGCGCGCCGGATCCGTGGTCGACGCGGCAATCGAACTTTCGACGCCGTGCTCGAGGAGCGCGGCTGCGAGATCGCGGACATAGACTTCGGTTCCCCCGACCGGGTCGGGGAAATAGAATCCGATGCAATGGACGACGCGCAAGGTCATACGCCGGCCGGTCGGCGGTTCACGGGCGCCTGCCCATGATCGAGGGCCGCAGATTGACCAGCCGCTCGGCCGTGCGGAAGCCGAGCAGCCGGTAGGCGAGGGCGAGGCTGCGGCGGATCGGCGGCGCGAAGCCGGGGTCGAGCTCGTAGATCCATTCGTAGACCGCGGCGGCATCCGCCGGATGGGTCTTGGCGAGCTCGCGCATTGCCGTCCAGAGGAAGCGCACGCCGGCGCGGCAGCGGCGCGGCGTGAGTTCGCCGGACTCGGCCAGCATGGCCAGCGCCTTGCGGTACACCATGATCCTCTGCCACGCCCTCACGGTCTTCACGATACCGTCGGGGTACTGCAGGCGTCCTTTCGCATGCCGGCGATGGACGAAGCCCGGCTTGTCATAGACGGCGAGGCGCGGATTGCAGAGGGCGACCTCGATCATGAACATCCGGTCGTCGATGAGTGCGAAATCCTGGCGGTGCGGGATATCGGCGATGAAGTCGCGGCGGAACAGGAACGCCGAGTAGTGCGAGGAAAACCCCTCGCCGAGCTGCTGGGCTATGAAGTCGTCGCACGCTTCCCAATCGTTGAGGTGGAGACTGCCGGAGTCGTCGTTGCTGTCCTGGTAGCCGGCGACCACGACATCGGCTGCGCTTTCGCGGGCGAGGCGAAGCTGCCCGTCGTTGGCGCCTTCGATCAGCCAGTCGTCGGAGTCGAGGAAGCGGACATAGCTGCCTTGGGCTACCTTCAACGCCTCGACGATCGCCCAGTCCTTGCCCCAATTGGCCATGCGGATCGCCCTGATGCCGGGCTGCTGGGCGAGCCAGTCCCAGGTGCCATCGGTGCTGCCGTTGTCGATGACGATCACCTCAACTTTGGCGGTCGTGGAGAGACACGACTGCACGGCTTTGGGAAGCGACCAAAGCCGGTTGTAGGTCGGGATGACGATCGAGATGTCGATCATTGGCCCCAACGCTCTTCACCGCGGATGCCGTAGGCGGCGAAGCCGTGAGCGGCGTTGAATTCCACTTTTTGCCAGAGCTCGGATCCGAGCACGTCGCGGTGGAGGTCGATCCCGGGATGCGGCTTTCGCAACGCTTCGATTTGGAGACGCTGAAGACGGCGACCGACAATCGAAAGGTTCCAAGAGCGCAAAGTCCACAATTCGCCAGTCCGATCTGGAAGAGGTTCGCAGCCCATGCCGCCGCCCGTTGTCGGTTCGCCCTTTCGTGACCGTGGTGGTTGCCGGTTTCGGTCGGGGCCGCCATATAGTATCACTGATAGTGCGATGTGTTGACTGTCGCCAGTGATGACGGAGCCAAGTCTTTGCGGAGGGCCATCCCGGTCGAACCTATGCCGATCGAACCGCTGTCTGGACGCGCGCCGGCCATGCCGTCGGCACCGCAGCGGTTCATCGAGGCGTGGATCGATGCCTCCCTGGGATTTGTGTTCTGCGTCGTCCTGCCGATCCCCCTCTATGCGACCGCCGGGCCATTTGCGAAGGATTTCGGTGCCACCGAGTTCACGATTGTGGCGACGGCTGTCGCTTACGCGATCGTCTGGTACTGCGGCCGCCGCCTCGACGCCTTTCCCCGCGCCACCCTGCAGGGCAACATGGGCTACGTCGCCCCGATCGCCGTCCTGACATATGCCTTGATCGCGGCGCTCCTGCTTTTGTTACGACAGGATTACTCGCGCTTCCAGCTCTTCGGCAGCGGCATCCTGACGGTGCTCTGGATGGCGACCGCGGCCCAGTTGCGCGCGCGCTACCTGATCCGCAACTACGCGGTGATCCCCAGGGCGTCGATCGCCACGATGCCGGAGCTGCACGCCTGCCGGTGGCTCGACTTCGACGAGGTGCTGCGCCGGCGAACGCGTGTCGATGCCATCGTGGCCGACCTCAGCGCCGATCTTCCCGACGACCAGATCGTGGCGCTGGCCGACGCGGCGATCGCCGGCATCCCGGTCCTCGACCGTCGCTACATCGTCGAGTCGTTGACCGGCCGTACGCCGCTGGGCGGGCTCACTCCCAACGAATTCGGTGCGCTGCTGCCGTCGCGGCAATACCTCGTCGTTCGCCGGTTCATCGAACTCGTTCTGACCGTGGCAGTCCTGCCGGTGCTGTCGCTGGTCCTTGCCCTGATCGCAGCCGTTGTCCGCTTCGACAGCCCGGGGCCGGTGCTCTTCGTCCAGAGTCGCGTCGGCCGTCGCGGGCGTGTGTTCCGCATGGTCAAGTTCCGCACCATGTATCACGGGGTCGAGGGGCCGAGCTTCACCGCGACTGCGGACCCCCGGATCACACGCGTCGGCGCCTTCCTGCGGCGTTGCCGACTTGATGAACTGCCGCAAGTCGTCAATATCCTGCGCGGCGAGATGAGCTGGGTCGGCCCGCGGCCGGAAGCGCTGTCTCTGGAGAAGGGATACGTGCGCGACATCCAGCATTTCGCGCTGCGCGGCATCGTCCGCCCCGGACTCACCGGCTGGGCGCAGATCAACCAGGGCTATGCCCACGAAGCCGACGCCATGCGGGCTAAGCTGGAGTACGATCTCTATTACCTGAAGCATTGTTCGCTGTGGCTCGACCTCGTGATCATCCTGCGCACCTTCGCCGTGGTGTTCCGCGGCACCGGCGCACGCTGACAGCCTCGCTCGACGCCTGATCCTCGCATGTGCGGAATCGCCGGCATATTCGCCTACCTCGATGTCGCCCCGCCGGTCGACCGCGCCGAGCTCATGCGCATCAACGATCGCATGGCGCCGCGCGGCCCCGACGGCAATCGTCAGTGGTTCGGCCCCGATGGCCGCGTCGGCTTCGCCCACCTGCGGCTTGCGATCATCGACCTGTCCGAAGGCGGTGCGCAGCCGAAAGCCAGTGCCGATGGCTCGCTGGTCATCACCTTCAATGGCGAGATCTACAATTATCGTGAGCTGCGGGCCGACCTGCAGGCCAAGGGCCGCGTCTTCCAGAGCGAGTCCGACACCGAAGTGCTGTTGCAGCTCTATGCCGAGTACGGCGACGCCATGGTCGGCCGGCTGCGCGGCATGTTCGCGTTCGGGCTCTGGGATCTGCCGCGACGCCGACTGCTGTTGGCGCGCGACCCGCTGGGCATCAAACCGCTCTACTGGGCCGACGACGGTTGGACGCTGCGCTTTGCCTCACAGGCAAAGGCGCTGCTGGCCGGCGGTGCGGTTTCGAACGATCCCGATCCCGCCGGCGTCGTGGGGTTCCATCTCTTCGGCAGCGTGCCCGAGCCTTTCACGGTGTGGCGTTCCATCCACACGCTGCCGGCCGGCACGACGCTCGTGGTCGATGCGGCGGGGCCGGGAGCGCCGCAACGCTACTACGATGTTGCCGGTGCGCTTGCCCTCCGGGCATCGGGCACGCAGGTCGAACCCGCCGATGCGCGCCGGCAAATGGTGGCCGCCGTGCACGACTCAGTGCGCCACCATTTGGTGGCCGACGTTCCGGTCGCCGTGTTCCTCTCGGCCGGTCTCGACTCCGGGGCGCTTCTCGGCACGATGGCGCAACTTGGCGTGCGCGATATCGTGGCCGTCACGCTTGCCTTCGAGGAGTTCCGCGGCGCCAACCTCGACGAGGCGCCGCTCGCCGCCGAAGTCGCCGCCCGTTACGGCGCTCGCCATATCGTGCGCACCGTCGATCGCGCCGAGTTCGAGCGCGACCTGCCGGCGATCCTCGATGCGATGGACCTGCCGAGCATCGACGGTATCAACACCTGGTTCGTGGCCAAGGCGGCGCGCGAGGCGGGCATCAAAGTGGCGCTGAGCGGGCTTGGTGCCGACGAATGTTTCGGCGGCTATCCCTCGTTCACCGACGTGCCGCGCAGCGTCCATTGGCTGCGGCCAGTGAGCTGGCTGCCCGGGCTTGGGGCTTTGGTTCGTCGCGGTCTGTCGATGGCGGCTCGTGCCGGACTCGATATTCATCCCAAGGCGGCGGGCCTGTTGCAGTACGGCGGCAGCTGGGCGGGCGCCTATCTTCTGCGCCGCAGTGTCTATATGCCCTGGGAGCTGAAGGACCTGCTCGATCCCGAGATGCTCAAGGAAGGCCTGCGCCGGCTGGTCCCGCTGCAGCGGATCGGCGCGGTGCTGGAGGACGGTGGATCGCTCGGCGACTTCGACAGGGTCGCGGCCCTGGAGACCTCACTCTATATGCGTAGCCAACTCCTGCGCGACGCCGACTGGGCGGGCATGGCGCATGGAGTGGAGATTCGCGTGCCCTATGTCGATCCTTTCTTCCTGGCGGCGCTGCCGCCGGGCGGCATGTTGTCGGCGATCGATGCCAAGGCCGCGGTTGCCGACATTCCCGATCCGCCGCTGCCGGCTGCGAGCCGCGCCCGGCGCAAGACCGGATTCGTGACGCCGGTCGGCCGCTGGCTGCAAGAAGCGAGTGGCGGCGCGGACAGCGAGAACCTGTCGATGGCATCGCGCCGCTGGGCCCTGCGCATCTGGAAGGCGGGCTGGACCGGCCCCGTCGTGGTCTGAAGCGGCGATGACGGTTCGTATCCTCGCTCTGGTCGGCGACTGTTACGGCGCTCGTGGCGGGATCGCCCGCTACAACCAGGATCTGTTCGAGGCGCTGGCGGGAGCGGGGGCCGACATACTGGTGCTGCCGCGCCTGGGCGATGCGGGTGGCCTCTCGCTGCCCCAGGGTATCCGTCAGCGGCCGCCCGTGTTCGGGCAGTTGAAATTCTCGATCGCGGCGATCTGGGCGGCGTGGCGCCATCGCCCGGTCGATGTCGTTTTCTGCGGCCATGTTTTCATGGCGCCGCTGGCGTTCGTGATCGCCCGTCTGATGGGCGCGCACTATTGGCTGCAGGCCCATGGTACCGACATCTGGGGAGATCGCCGGGCGATCGTTCGCGCGTCGATCGAAGCCGCCGATCTGCTCACCACGGTCAGCCGCGCGACGCGGCGGATCGTTCTCGGCTGGGCCGACCTCGCGCCGGAACGCGTCCGCGTCCTGCCCAACACCGTCGGCGATCAGTTCACGCCGGGATCTCCATCGCCGCTGGTGCGCGAACGGCTCGCCCTCGGCCCCGGCCCGATCCTGCTCACCGTCGGCCGGTTGGCGGCCAGCGAGCGCTACAAGGGCCATGAACAGGTCTTCGCCAGCCTGGCCGTGCTCCGCGCCGAGTTTCCGACGCTGGTCCATGTCGTTGCGGGCGACGGCGACGACCGCGCCCGCCTTGAAGCGCGCGCTGCCGAGCTCATGCCGGCGCCGGGAGCGGTTCGCTTCCTGGGCTTCGTGCCCGACGAAGACCTGCCCGATCTCTATCGGCTGGCCGATCTCTTCGTGATGCCGAGTTCGGAGGAAGGATTCGGCATCGTTTACCTCGAGGCCGCTGCCTGCGGACTGCGCGTTGTCGGTGGCGCCGGGGGCGGCGCCGGCGACGCCATCCCCGATGCCCGCGTCGGCCTCACCGTCGATCCGCGCGACCGGAACGCATTGATCGACGCGGTTCGGCGGCTGCTGCGGCAAGGCCGGGTCGAGCCCGCCGCGATCGAGGCCTACCGGCGGCCGCATTTTGCCGCCGCCGCGCGTCTACTCCTTGCTCGCCTTCGGGGGCGGCCGCGTCGTAAGAGGGGGGAGTCATGACCGCTTCCGCCAACAATTCGCCACGACACCTCGTTCTCGAGGCAGGCCGCGCCGATCGGCAATACTGGCGCGACCTGTGGCGCTATCGCGAACTGTTCTTCATCCTCGCCTGGCGCGACGTGGCGGTGCGCTACAAGCAGACCGTCATCGGCCTCGCCTGGGCGTTCGTGCGACCCTTCTTGACGATGGTCGTCTTCACCGTCGTCTTCGGCAAGATCGCCAAGCTGCCGAGCGAAGGCGCCGCGCCCTACGCCGTGATGGTGTTCGCCGGCCTGCTGCCGTGGACGCTCTTCGCCTCGGTGCTGAGCGATGCCTCGACCAGCATCGTCGGCAGTTCAAACCTGATCAGCAAAGTCTACTTTCCCCGGCTGATCGTGCCGCTCTCGACCATTCTGGTGGCGTTGATCGACTTTCTCGTGAGCCTGGTCATCCTGGCGGGCCTGATGCTGTGGTACGGCGTCGTGCCGGGCTGGCAGATCATGCTGCTGCCGGTGTTCGTGTTGCTGGCGCTACTGTGCAGCATCGGTCCGGCGCTATGGGCAGCGGCGGTGCTGGTGAAGTATCGCGACTTCCGCTTCATCATTCCCTTCGTGACGCAGATCGGCCTTTACATCTCGCCGATTGGCTTCTCGGGCAAGATCGTGCCGGAGCAGTGGCAGCTCCTGTACAGCCTGAATCCGATGGTCGGCATCATCGACGGATTCCGCTGGTGCATCCTGGGCGGCGACAGCCCGATCGACGGACCGGGATTTGCAATTGGGTTGGGCATCACCTTCCTCCTGCTTTGGTGGGGCATCCGCAGCTTCCGCCGCACCGAACGCGCTTTCGCCGACCTGATCTGAAGATGAGTGACGTCGTCATCCACGCCGAGAAGCTCGGCAAGAAGTTCCAGATCGGTCATCACACGGCGCGGCAGGAGAACTTCCGCGACGCGATGATGCGCGGTCCGCGAAACCTGCTGCGCGGCGCGGTCGACATGCTCAAGGGCCGGTCGGTGATTGCGGGCGACGAGATCGAGGAGTTCTGGGCGCTGCGCGATGTGAACTTCGAGATCAGGAGCGGCGAGGCCGTCGGCATCATCGGGCGCAACGGCGCCGGCAAGACCACGCTGCTCAAAATCCTGTCCAGGATCACCGAGCCGACCGAGGGCAAAGTCGAGATCCGCGGCCGCGTCGCCAGCCTGCTAGAGGTCGGCACCGGCTTTCATCCCGAGTTGAGCGGGCGGGAAAACATCTTCCTCAACGGCGCGATCCTCGGCATGACCCGGGTCGAGGTGCGCCGTCGCTTCGACGAGATCGTCGATTTCTCCGGCGTGGAGAAATTCATCGATACGCCGGTGAAGCGATATTCGGTCGGTATGTATGCGCGGCTGGCCTTTGCCGTGGCAGCCCATCTGGAAGCGGAGATCCTGGTCATCGACGAAGTTCTCGCGGTCGGCGACTCCGAATTCCAGGCCAAGTGCCTCGACCGCATGTCCAAGGTCGCGAATGCCGGCCGCACCGTTCTGTTCGTCAGCCACAATCTCGCGGCCGTCATGGCGCTGACGCGCCGCGCGCTGGTCTTCGGCAGCGGCCAGCTCATCTTCGACGGTCCGATCGAGGCGGCGGTCTCGCGCTATGCCTCGTCGCTCAGCAAGGTGAGCGAGGATCGTAATTGGGGAAGCGGGCACAATTCGAAGCTGATCTCCGCAAGCCTGGTGGACGGGCAGGACAAGCCCACCGACCGGTATAAGCCGGGCGAGCCGTTGCGTGTTCGCATCGTGTTCGAAACGGACGGCATGACGGGAATGTCGCTGGAACTGCTCCTGCGCGACGAACTCAACCTTCCGGTCGCCTTCTATTCATCGGCGGTCTTCAGCCAGGTGCCGCTGCCATCGGCGCCGGGACGATACGCGTGCACGATTCCGTTCCAACCCTACGACCTTGCCGCCGGCGAGTACTGCTTCGACCTCAAGACGACTTACACCAACATCGGCGACGACCATCGCGTGGACAACGCGCTGCGGTTCGTCGTCGACAACTGCAGTCCCGGTGGCATCCCGTACAATTTCAAGCAGGGCTCGGGGCAGGGGGCGCTTGCCCTGAGACTGGAAGCGCCGCCTCGGTTCGCGGCGCTGCCGACGCCCGACCCGGGCTGAGCGACGCGGCATGTCGAAGACGGTCTGCATTGTCAGCCCCGGCAATCTGGCGTCGAACCCCCGTCTGCTGAAGGAAGCGGATGCGCTCCATGGCGCGGGCTATGACGTGACGACCGTCGTCTGCGACTACACCTCGGAGCTGCGCAGTACCGATGACGAGATCGCGGCCGGCGTGCCGTGGACGGTTGTGCGCGTGCCGCGGCCGGCGGGCGAGCGCCTCGACATGGTGGTGTCGGGCCGGCTTGCGCGGATGGTCGCGAAGGCGGGCAGGCGCCTGGGGGCGGGCTTGGCCGCACGTGCCCACGGTGGGCCGGTCTCCACCCTGCGACGTGCCGCGCGTGGCATCATGGCCGATCTCTATATCGCCCACTATGTTGCCGGCCTCGCGGCGGCTGCGCCGGTAGCGCGCGGCCGCGGCGCGATGCTGGCTTTCGACGCCGAGGACTTCCATTCCGGCGAGGGCGCCGGCGGTGCGGATGAGGACTTCCGCATGAAGCTGATCGAAACGGTCGAGCGCGCGGCGCTGCCGTCGTGCGTTTACGTCACGGCCTCATCGCCGCTGATCGGCAAGGCCTATGCCGCGCGCTATGGGGTCGATCCGACGGCGGTGTTGAATGTTTTTCCGCTCGACATGGCGCCGCCGGTACCGTCGCCCGGCTCGGCACCCGGCCAGCCGGCCGAGCTCCGGGCCTACTGGTTCTCGCAGACGATCGGCCTCGACCGCGGGTTACAACCGTTTCTGCAAGCAATGGCCCGCACGAGAAGCCATGTCAGGCTGGACGTTCGCGGTGGCAATCAGTCGGGTGACGCCGAGCGGTTGATGGAACTTGCCCGTAGTCTGGGGGTCGCCGATCGCCTCTCGATCCTGCCGAAGGCGGCGCCCGATCAGATGGTGCGCCTGGCGGCGGCCTACGACATCGGGCTGTCTCTCGAGACGGACGTCAGCGAGAATCGCCGCCTTTGTCTTACCAACAAGATCTTCACCTATCTGCTCGCAGGCGTTCCGGTCATGATGAGCGATACGCCGGCCCAGAGCGCGCTGGCCCCGGAACTTGGCGTCGCCGCATCCGTCGTCTCGCTCAACGACGCCGAGGCGATCGCGGCCACGCTCGATCGTCTAGGCGACGCGCCAGGGCCGCTGGCCGATGCTCGCGCGGCAGCGTGGCGTCTCGGTCGTGAGCGCTACAATTGGGATATCGAGAAGGGTATCCTGCTCGATGTCGTGGCCGCGGCGTTCAGCCGGCGCGAACGGGAGCCCGCATGGCAACGATGAAGCAAAGATTCGGCGAATGGCTGATCCCGCGCCTGCCGGTCAATGCCTGGACCTTCCGCGCCATACGCCTCGAACTCAACGCTGGCGCGGTGCGTCTGCTTGGACGTCTGCATCCCAGCTGGATCCGGGCGCGCCGCGCGCTTGCACAACGAAAAGGCCTGCTGGCCAATATCGGCTGCGGGCCGTTCGGCCGGGAGGGCTGGGCCAATCTCGACCTTTATCCCGCCGAAGGGCTGACGCTCCGGACCGACTGCCGTCGCGATCTGCCGCTCGGCGACGGCTCGTGCCGCGGCATCCATGTCGAACATTATCTCGAGCATCTCGAGCCGACCCGCGAACGTGGACTCTTTCTCGCCGAGTGCCGGCGCTGCCTGGAGGAGGGTGGTGTGCTGCGCATCGTCGTTCCGGACATGCGGAAGTACATCGAGGCTTATCTCGCGCCCGGCTGGGATCTGCTGAACACCATCGGCTGCGGCGGCGAGAGACCGCAATCGACCTTTGGGACCAAGATCGAGGCGCTGAACCACGTGTTCGTTCAGGACGGCGAGCACTACGGCGGCTATGACGAGGCGTATCTGCGCACCGTCCTCGAAGCGGCGGGCTTTCGCGATGTCAGGCAGGTGGCGTGGCGGGAAGGGGCGTTTCCGGGCGGTGCGATCGATCGCGACCAGCATCGACCCTATTCGCTCTACATGGAGGCGCGACGGTAGTGCGCCTATTGATGACCGTGGACCCGGAGATCGAGGTGCCACCGCTGACCTACGGCGGTATCGAACGCATCGTCGATGCGTTGGTGCGCGGGCTGCGCGCCGAAGGCCACCACGTCGGCCTCGTCGCCAAGGCGGGATCGACCTGTCCGGCCGACGAGATCTTCACCTGGCCCGGTGCGCGTTCGCAGTCGGTCACCGACACGCTGGCCAACATGTGGACCTTGCGCCGGGTGGTGCGGGACTTCCGTCCCGATGTGATCCACAGCTTTTCGCGCATCGCTTACTTGTTGCCGCACCTGCGCGGGCCGGTGCCCCTCGTGATGTCTTTCCAGCGCGAGCCCACGCCGCGCACGGTCGGTCTGGCCGCGCGTCTGGCGGCGCCCGATCTGCTCACGTTCACGGGCTGCAGCGAGTACATTGCAAGCCGTGGACGCCCGGCCGGCGGGCTGTGGTACGGAATCCCGAATTTTGCCGACACCGATGCGCTCACCTTCAGTCCTGACGTGCCAGCCGATGCGCCGCTGGTGTTTCTCAGCCGGGTCGAAAGCATCAAGGGCGCGCACTGGGCGATCGAGATCGCGCGGCGCACCGGGCAGCGTCTGGTGATCGCCGGCAATCACGCGGAGTCGGGCGAGGAGGGCGATTACTGGCGGCAGCAGGTCGAGCCATGGATCGGCCGCGACGGCATCGAGTATGTCGGCCCGGTCAACGATGTGCAGAAGGACGCGCTGCTGGGCCGCGCCCGGGCGATGATCGTGCCGATCCAGTGGAACGAACCATTCGGCATCGTGTTCGCTGAATCGCTGGCCTGCGGCACGCCGGTCATCTCCTGTCCGCGCGGCGCGCTGCCGGAGATCGTCCGCCCGGGCATCGATGGGTTCCTCATCGAGAGCGTCGAGGAAGGCTGCGATGCAGTGGCGAAGCTCGACGCCATCGACCGCGCCGCCTGCCGCCGCCGCGCAGAGGATCGTTTTTCGGCGCGGGCGGTGGTCGCACGCTACCAGGAACTGTACGCCGGCATGCGCGCGAAAATGGAGCGTCGATGACCCGCCGCATTGCCCTCGTGAGCGGCCACTTCTTTCCCAGCAATCTGGTCGGCGCCCAACGCGCGCGGTTGTGGGCGCAGTATCTGCCCGAATTCGGCTGGGAACCGATCGTGGTGGCGGGCGATCCGGAGCAATACGAGGAGCGGCCCGATCCCGAACTCATGCGGCTGCTGGCGCCGAGGTTGCGGATCATTCATGCCTCGACGATGTCGACGCGGCCGATCCGGCTCGTGGGCGACATCGGCGTGCGCGCCTTCTGGGGCTGCTACAAGGCTCTTTCGGCATTGGCGGCCGCCCGCGAGGTCGACTTCATCCACGTCATCATCCCGTCCAACTTCCTGGGCCCGGTCGGACGCCTCGTCCATCGGCGTCATGGCGTTCCCTATGGCATCGATTACGTCGATCCCTGGGTGAACAAGTGGCCCGGCGTCGAGCGGCCCTTCAGCCGCGCCTGGGGTTCGTACCATCTCGCCCACTGGCTCGAGCCGTGGGCAGTGCGCGATGCGGCGCTGATCACCGGCGTGGCACCCGGCTACGTCTCGGGCATGCTGGAACGCAACCCCGAGGTGGCAAAGAATGCCGAGCTCGCCTACATGCCGTTCGGCATCGCGCCCGAGGACTTCGCGCCGGTCCGCAGCATGCATCGTGCTCCCTTTCTGTTCGACCCGGGCGATGGCTGCTTTCACATGATCTACGGCGGCGCCCTGCTGCCCGCGGGCCTGGTCGTTCTGGACGCCTTCCTCTCCGGCTTGCGCGTGCTGCGCGAGACGGCGCCCGACCTCGCAAAGCGATTGCGCGTCCATTTCGCCGGCACCGGCACATCGCCGGACGACCCGCAGGGTTTCCAGGTGATGCCGCGCGCCCAACGTCTCGGCGTGGCGGAAATGGTCCGCGAGAATCCCCATCGCATCGGCTATGTCGACATGCTCAACCATCTGATGCAGAGCAACGCCGTTCTGGTCCTGGGGTCGACCGAGCCTCACTACTCACCCTCGAAGGTATTTCAGGGAATGCTGTCACGCCGCCCGGTTTTCGCGCTCCTGCACGAGGAGAGCACGGCGGTAGAGATGATCCGCGCCGCGCATGCCGGCCGGGTGACGACCCTGACGGAAGAGATGCTGCCCACCCCGGAGGTCGTTGCGATCGCGCTCCGTGCCTTCATCCAGGAAAGCGCCGCCTTCGATCCCGAAGGGGTCGACCGGTCGGGCTTCGAGGTTTTTTCCGCGCGCCATTCGACCCGCCTGCTGGCCGAAGCGCTCGACCGCGCCTGCGCGCGGCGTCAACCCCGCTGAGGACGCCTTGCGCATCGGGTTCCTGGTCAGCCATCCGATCCAGTACTTCGCGCCGCTGTTTCGCGAACTCGCGAAGCACTGCAATCTGACCGTGTTCTATGCCCATCGGCAGACGGCCGAACAGCAGGCGCGCGCCGGGTTCGACGTCGCCTTCGAATGGGACGTCGATCTCCTGTCGGGTTACCATAGCAAGTTCCTGCGCAACGTGGCGAAATCGCCGTCGACCGACCGGTTCTTCGGTTGCGACACGCCCGAAATCGCCGCGGAAATCGCCGGCGGTTCGTTCGACGGATTCGTCGTGCCGGGATGGGCGCTTCGTGCCTACTGGCAGGCCGTGCAGGCCTGCCGTCGCAGCGGGGTCCCGGTGTTCGTGCGCGGCGATTCCCAACTCGTAGGGCCGCGAAGCGGCGCGGTGCGGCTGGCCAAAGCCATGGCCTTCCGTGGCGTGCTCCGGCGGTTCGACGGCTTCCTCTACGTCGGGCAGAGGAACCGCGACTATCTCCTGCACTACGGCGCGCCGTCGCAGCGGCTGTTCTCAACGACGCCTTCAGGTCCGCCAGCCAGGCCGCGCGCCGAGATCGGGTGCCGGCCCGGCGCGTGCTGTTCGTGGGCAAGCTGATCGAGCGCAAGCGGCCGTTCGACCTGCTGCAGGCGGCCGCGCGGCTGGCGGCGGACGGCCGTCCCGTCGACGTGGTCTTCGCCGGGTCCGGCGATCAGCAGGACGCGCTCGCCACTGCGGCGGCAGCCTCGGGCGTGCGCACGCATTTTCACGGCTTCGTCAATCAGAGCGAACTTCCCGGCATCTACGCCGCCGCCGATGTCATCGTCCTGCCGTCCGACGGGCGCGAGACCTGGGGACTGGTCGTCAACGAAGCCATGGCCTGCGGCGTGCCGGCGGTGATTTCCGATGCCGTTGGCTGCGGCCCGGATCTGGTCGAAACCGGCGTCACGGGGGAGGTTTTTCCCCTCGGCAACGTCGCGGTGCTGGCCGAGGCGATCGGCAAGGTACTGTCCTTCGACCCTATCCGGACCCGCAAGGCCCTGGCGGAGAGGATGGAAACCTACTCGCCAGCGCGGGCCGCCCAAGGTATTGCAGGCGCGGCAAGCGCCTTGAAGTCCCGAAGCAGCACAGAATGAAACGCTATCCAGTGCGAGGCCACTCGTGGTGACCGTGAATTCCCCCCTTCGTGCGCGCGCCGCCCGGGCGCCGCGCATGATGCTGGATTACGGCTTTCTGCGGCGCACGTTTTTCGGCATGGGGATGCTGCTGCTTCTGATATCGCCGTTTTCGCTCGATCCGTTGGCGATGGCGGTGGGTGGCTTCATTCCCTGGATCACCCTCAGCATCGTGGCCAAGCCAACGATGCCGGCTGCGGTGGTCTACATTTTTCTCTGGCAGTGGTCGCAGGCCTACGCCCGCATTCTACAGTCGATGGTCGAGGGCGAAGCCTTGGGGGCGGGTCCGTTCGGGCCCGGCATCGTCCATGCCTACTGGTACATGCTCGCAAGCCTCGTGATCCTGGCATGCGTGTTTCGCGCGATGCTGGGCGGCATTCCAAGGCCGACGCCGGAGGACGAGTACGCCCACCACGAATGGCGGCCGTCGGACCTTTTCCTTCTGTATTGTGCAACGCTCGTCCTGGCGGTCGCCTGTACTTACGCAAGCCGGCTCATCCCCGGCCTCAGCCAGCAGTTCGAGGCGGTATCGCGGCTGAAGATCGTGGCCGAGTTCCTGCTTTTCGTGACGGTCATGTCGACCGGCCGCGGCGGCAAATTCATGATGGCGGCCGTTCTGTTCGAGATCCTGATCGGCTTCAGCGGCATTCTGTCGGATTTCCGAGGTGTGTTCGTCTATCTGCTGATCGCGGCAATCGCGGCGCGCCTGGCACTGCGCGCCGGGTCGATTCTTGGTGGCGTTCTGTGGCTCACCGTCCTGGTGGGGCTGGGGCTGTTCTGGACCGCGGTCAAGATGGACTATCGCGAATACGCGACCGGTGGCGAGGAATCGCAGCACATTTCGATGCCGCTGTCGGAACGACTGGCCTATCTCGGTTCACAGGCCGTCAATCCGCAAAACATCGACTGGGGTGAGGCCTCCTACGCGATGCTCACCCGTTTCGCCTACGTGGACATTTTCGGATCGGTGATCGACTACCAGCAAGTGGCTCGCGAGGGGACTACGGACGTGGGGCAGTGGCAGAGCGCCTTCGATCACGTCTTCAGGCCGCGCATCCTCTTTCCCAACAAGGCGGCGCTCTCCGACACCGAGGTCTTCGCCCGCCTGACCGGCGCCGATCCGTTCGAGGTGATCCGCGGCTCGACATCGATCAGCGTTGGCTACATGGCGGAGAACTACGCCGACTTCGGCTTTCCGGGAATGTTGCTGGGCATCGCGGGGGTGGGTCTGATGATCGCCTTCGTCATCCGCCATTTCATGCGATCCCGGCTGCCCTGGATGGTGCGGCAGGGCATCGTGCTGGCGTTCGTCTACAACGTGGCAGGCTCGGGTGTCGAAATATCCCTGCCCAAGATGTTCGGCGCGACCATCATGTTCTTCCTCGTCTACTGGGCACTGGTGAAATTCGCGCTGCCGATCGGCCTCAAGTGGCTCTACGCCCGCGCCGGCGGGGCCCAGCCGCAGCAGTCCTGACCGCCGCCGGGTCGTCCTTGCGCCTGCTTCACGTCGTACCGACCTATTTGCCCGCAACGCGCTACGGCGGCCCTATCCGCACGGTCCACGCTCTTTGCCGGGCGCTGGCAGCGCTCGGCCACGACGTTCACGTCTTCACCACGAATGTCGATGGCGATGGGGACAGTGCCGTGCCGCTCTCGAGCCCGGTCGACCTCGAAGGCGTCAAGGTGACGTATTTTCCGAGCCGCCTGCTGCGCCGGCTGTATTGGTCGCCACCGATGGCGCGCGCACTGGCGCGGCAGATCGCGGGTTTCGACGCCGTTCATCTCCACGCCGTCTATTTGTGGCCGATCTGGGCCGGCGCCCGGGCCGCGCGGGCGCACGGGGTGCCCTACGTGATATCGCCGCGCGGCATGCTGGTGCCCGAACTGATGCGCCGCAAGAGTCGCTGGGCCAAGGCGGCGTGGATCGCCCTGGTGGAGCGCGCCAATCTGGAAAACGCCGCCGCCATTCATGCCACGTCGGCGGTCGAAGCGGGACACATCGCGGGCTTCGGTTGGCGGCTGCCGCCCATTGCCACGATCCCGCATGGTGTCGATGACCCGCCGGAGCCATCGGTTGCGCCGCTGTCGCCTGACGTGGCGGCGGCCATCGGCGGCAGTGCGCCGGTTCTGGCACTCGGCCGCATCAGCTGGGAGAAGGGGCTCGACCGGCTGATTGCGGCCCTGCCGCTTGCGCCCGAGGCGCGCGTCGTGATCGCCGGCGACGATGCCGATGGGCACGCCGCCTTCCTGGCGGCCGAGGCGGAACGTTTCGGTGTTTCGGGACGCGTGACGATCCTCGCCCGTCACGTCGCGGGCGCCGACAAGGAAGCGTTGTTCGGCGCGGCGCGGGTTTTTGCCATGACGTCGCTGTCGGAGAATTTCGGCCTCGCGGCCTTCGAGGCGATGCGCCGCGGCGTTCCGGTTCTGACGACTGCCGACGTCGGAATGTCGGAAATCGTCCGCGATGCGCAGGCCGGGCTGGTCGTCGATCCCGTGCCGGCGGCGATCGCCAATGGTCTTAACGCGCTGCTCGCCGATGCGGCGCAAAGCCGGATCATGGGCGAAAGCGGCAGGGCTCTGGTTGTCGATCAATATGGCTGGCCGATGGTCGCCCGCCGCATGGAAGAGCTCTATCGTTCGGTGAGGGCGGGCGCATGAGCGACCTGCTGGAGCACAGTCCGTTCGACCTCGCGTCCGAGCGCCGGCTTGTCATCATCGCCGACTGGCTGCCGCCCGATTTTGGCGCTGTCGGCCAGTACATGCAGATGCGCGCGCGCATGCTTGCCGAACGGGGGCACGAGGTGACGCTGATCGGCCTGTCCTCGGGCGAGAGCTCGACCCGGCAGGAGACACGGGGCAGGGGGTCGTTGAGCGAGATCCGGCTATCGACCCGTCCCGTGCCGCGCCATTCTTTCCTGGCGCGCCTGCTTTGGACGGCCGCCACCAACCTGCGCCTGGTCACGGCGGGCTTTCGTGCCTTGCGGGCAGCGGATGGCATCCTCTTTACCGGATCGCCGCCGTTGCTCATCCACCTGCTTGCGCCGCTCAAGCTGCTGTGGCGCGGTCGTCTCGTGTATCGCATCACCGATTTCCATCCCGAGTGCCTGATCGCGGCCCGCGAACGCCCGTCTTCGGCCCTCGGCCTGCTGCTCGGATTGACGAATTTCTGGCGGCGACGGATCGGCGGCTTCGAAGTGCTGGGGCTCGACCAGCTGAAGCGCCTGCGGGAGACCGGAGTCCGCGAGGATCGGATCGCCCTCGTGCGCGACGGCTCGCCGGTGACGTTCGACTCGGGCATCGCGGCCGAACCGCTGCCGGCCGACCTCAAGGGCTCCTGCGTGTTGCTGTACGCCGGAAATTTCGGCGTGGCGCACGACGTCGAGACGGTCGCCGAGGGATACAGGCTCCACCATCGTGCTGGTACGGGCAGGGTGCGCCTGTGGTTGAGCGCGACAGGAGCCGGCGCCGACGAGCTTGTCGCGCGCTTCGCCGAGCAGGGCCTTCCTTTCCACAAATCCCATCCCGTTCCCCTGGACCGGTTGGCCGCGCTGTTGCGCGCGCCTGATGCACATCTCGTGACCTTGAAGGACGCATTCGTGGGCTTCGTGATGCCGTCCAAGATCTACGCCTGCATCGAGTCCGGCAAGCCGGTGCTCTTCGTGGGCAGCGCGGAGTCCGATGTCGATCTGCTGGCGCGCGCCGCGGAGCCAGACAGCTATTGGCGTGTCGCGAGCGGCGACCCTGAGGGCTTTGCCGCCGCGCTGGAGCAGCTTGCCGATCGGTCTTCGGAGGCTCGCCGCTAGCGACGCTGCGCGAAGATCGTCTGCACGACCTCACGCGTTCTCTCGCGCCAGGGCAGGGCCCGCACACCGAAGACCGATGCGAAGAGATCGCTGTTCAATCGGGAATTTCGGGGTCGGCGCGCCGGTGTCGGGAATTCTTCCGTCGCAATGGCCTTCAGGGCGGGACGCTTGCCGGTGAAGGCTGCCTGCGACGCCACGATTTCTTCTGCGAACTCGAACCAGGTTGCGTCGCCTTGCCCGGCGAAGTGGTAGGTTCCCCAGCTCGTGTCGTCCCAGGACGTCTTTTCGGCCGCCGTCAGGAGCGCTTCCGCCAGGTCGGCTGTCGCCGTTGGATTGCCCACCTGATCGTTGACCACGCCCCAGCCTTCCCTCGAAGCGGCGAGGTCCAGCATCGTTTTCAGGAAATTGCGCCCATGGATGCCGTAGACCCACGCCGTCCTGATGATGACGTGGCGACGTTGAACGCTCCTGATGGCTCTTTCACCGGCCTCTTTGGAGAGCCCATAAATGCCCAGCGGCATGACGGGATCCGTTTCGACGTAAGCCGAGGGCTTGCTGCCATCGAAAACGTAGTCGGTGGAGACGTGGATCAACGGTACGCCGAGGTCTGCCGACGCCTGCGCCAGCATCGCCGGACCGTCGCGGTTCGCCCGTTGAGCCAGGCCGGGCTCGTTCTCCGCCTGATCCACTTTCGTATAGGCGGCGGCATTGATGATGACGGACGGACGCGTGCTGTCGATCGCTGCACGGATCTGGCCGAGGTTGGAGATATCGCATTCCTGTCGCGGCAACAGAGTGGCCGCGATGCGCCGCGCCACGCACAAGGTCGCCAATTCCTGGCCCAACTGGCCTTGCGCACCCAGGACGAGTGGTTTCATGGCTGGCGGCAACGTTGAGAACATTGGCCTTTTGAGATAGACTCCATCACTTGGTCTCGAACTCCATCCGAGGCGCAGGGGCATCCATGAATTTCACCGCACAAGAGCTGGAAAAGGGCAGTGGCGTACTACTGGTCCGCTCCAGGCGGTTTGTCGACAGCCGCGGGCACTTCATGGAAGTCTGGTCGAAATCCGCGTACTCGGAAATCGGCATCAATGCCGATTTCGTCCAGGATAACCAGTCGCTTTCCTCGGCTCGCGGCACCTTGCGCGGCCTGCACTTCCAGCGCGCCCCCTTCGAGCAGGCAAAGCTCGTTCGCGTGCTGAAGGGTGCGATCTACGATGTCGTCGTCGATATCAGGCCGAATTCTGCGAATTACGGGAGATGGATCGGCACGGCGCTGAGCGCCGACGAAGGCGAGCAACTGTACATCCCACGCGGCTTCGCGCATGGCTTCCTCACCCTGTCGAGCGAGACCATCGTTTCGTACAAGGTCGATGCCCCTTACTCGCGCGAGAGCGAAGCGGGGATCAGGTGGAACGATCCGGAACTCAATGTACGGTGGCCGCTCATCTACAGTGAAATCGTCCTGTCGGAAAAAGACGCCCTGCTGCCGTTGTTCAACGGCTCGCCGGGCGCCATGCACAAGAATATCAGGGCTGTGGAGTCCTGAGCCGCACCTGCCGTCAGGTGACGGCGGCGGTCTTTGGCGGCGGGATGCCCGGCCGGTCCAGCCCTCGCACGCCAAGCAACTGCTGCAGTTGCAGGCCGATCACCCATCGAAGCGGATAGAGACGGTGCAAGTCTCGCAATGCGCGGGCCGCCTGGGCGATGTGGCCTCTCATTGCCAGGCGCTTGATCCAGCCGAGATGATACCGGCCGCGCATATGGGCCCTGAAGCGGCGGACCTTTTTCAGCTCAGCCTCGCTCCAATGCCTGCGGTACCAATCGGCAAGTCTCAATTCCTCACGCAAATACCTGGCACCGGACGTCGGCAAGGCCGAAGTCATCAGCTGATGGGTCCGGACAGCGTGCCTTATCTCGTCGTTGCGCAGGATCGGAAATCGCTCTGCCACTCGGTTGTAGAATTCGAGGTCACCGGCCAGGGGATAGGTCGGATCGAACAGACCCACGACATCGAACGTGCGGCGCGGAATCATGATCGATGAGATGGACGCCGGCAGGTTGCCGTAGTGCGACGATATCCAGAGATAGAGCGGCCATTCGATCCGCTCGGGCGTGGTGTCATTGTCGTATGTGCCGAGGAAGCGGCCTTGTTCGTCGATGCGCTCGGGCATGCCGTAGACCATGCCTGCATCGGGATGCTTGGCCAGCAGTGCGGCTTGCGAGGCCAGAAACCCCGGCAGCATTACATCGTCCTGCGAGAACACCTGGATCGGATCGCCCCTAGCCTCCGAGACGCATCGGTTCAGGTTGCCGAATATTCCCTGGTTCCGGTCATTGCGCAGGATACGGATGCGGGCGTCGGCAAAACTCTCCGCCACCTCCAGCGAACCGTCGCGCGAACCGTCATCGGATATGATCAGTTCGAGATCCACATCCTGCGCTAGGATGGAGTCGATTGCCTTCGCCAGATACGGGTTGCCGTTATAGATGGGCAAGACAACGGTGATCAGCATTCTGGACTAGTACCACTTCGAGTAGATTGCACGGGCAGGCAGGCGGGTATTGGCGTATAGAGTGCGAAAATGCCGCAGGCAATTTTTTTTGCATACCCAAAGCAACCTGCCGGTGGGACGCGAAGTCCCTTCGTGACAGATGGTTCAACAACTCGGAAGTGAGCTAACGATCCAGTTTAGGAATATCATTTATCTCATTGAAATTTAATGGTATTGATATTTCAACCATTCGATGCTATTTCTGTCTGCGCTGGCACTGCAGTTTTTTAGATTTTGTATTATCGACTGTCGTCGAAGCGTCGACGCTCCTTGGCAGGTCCAAGGGCTTATATTAGCCGTAATGATTGAATGTATTGGAGCTGCCTCCAGATGTTCTCGGCCAAAATCGCGATCGATTGCAATGAACAGGCAAGGGCTTGGCTTAGCGGGCACGATTCGGTAACTTGCGGTCTAACTTGGGTGGGACCGATCCGAGCTCTGCCGGTCGGGCCAAGTGGGTGTGAATACTTCAAAAATGACTGCTGTGGTGGTTACTGCCGCGGTCGGGTTGGGTCTCATGATTAAAATTGCATTTAGAACGCAGTGTCTCGCACTCGCGTCTTCCTTCGCCCTCATCGGCATAGCGCATGCGCAAACGCCTGCAGCGCTGGAGCAACAGCTCGCTCAGCAGGAAGCGCAGCAGCAGCAGGAAGCGCAACAGCAGCAGGGCCAGCAGCAGCAAGGCCAGCAACAGGAAGGTCAGCAGCAGGGCGGTGGCCCGCAGCAGGGTGGCGGCCCCCTTCAGGGTGCCGGTCCACTGCAGGGCGCTGGCCCGTTGCAGGGAGCCGGTCCGTTGCAGGGTGCTGGGCCTTTGCAGGGTGCTGGGCCTTTGCAGGGAGCCGGTCCGTTGCAGGGTGCTGGGCCTTTGCAGGGCGCCGGTCCTTTGCAGGGAGCGGGCCCGCTGCAAGGCGCCGGTCCGTTGCAGGGAGCCGGCCCGCTTCAGGGAGCCAGCCCGCTTCAGAGCGCGGCACCTGTTCAGAACGCCGGCCCGGCTGATGGCCTCAATGCCTTGAATGCCGCGCCGCCGCTGGTCGCGCCGCCGCCGGCGCCTGGCGGTCCCATCGCGCCGCCGCCGGGTGTGGCACCTCCCACCGGCCAGACGATGAACCAGTTGCTGACACAAATTTTGTCCGGCCCGAACGCCCCCAGCCCGCAGGTTTTGGCCTTGCTCGTCAACACGCTGGCGCCACCGCCCCCGGCGCCGGCTCCGACGCCCCTCCCGGCGGTAGCGCCGCCGGCCCCGCCACCGGTTTTTGTGCCGGTGTCACAACCCACGCCGCCGCCGCCAACTGTTCAGTCGCCGCCGGTTCTGCCGCCGCCGACCTTCAATCCGACGTGCCAGACGCAGGTTAGCCCGTCTTGCTAGCAGGACTGCTACGGGACTTTTCCCAGCCCGCTCTCGGGCCTATGCCGGGATGGACCGCCGCTCCCATGGCTATAAGTGCGAATCGCTCGCAGTTCATTTGGTCGCCCGTTCTGGGTTGGGCGCTCCTGTCGTCGTGCCTCGTCTCCGGGGTACACGCCCAGGAGGAGACGACGACGCCGGGCCTGCAGACGCTCGAGCAGCAGTTGCCTGGGCTTGAGGTCATCGACCTCCTCGAGACCATACCCGAAGCCAGTGGTGGCGGTGGCGGTGGCGGCGGGCGCGGCGAGTTGGGCATCGCGATGGGATCCTTCACGCTCTTCCCGTCGCTCGAGATCCTGGGCGGCTACGACAGCAACGTCTTCGCCACCACCGCGCAGCCGGCCGGTTCGATGTTCACTGTGGTCAGGCCGCAGCTCGAACTGAAATCGGAGTGGCTCAACCATTCGCTTCGCGTGCTCGCCTCGGGCGGGTTCGGATTCTACGTCAGTGCACCGACGCAGAATTTTCAGAATTATGGCCTGGTGGCCGACGGCAGGTTCGAGATCCGGGAAGATTTGTTTGTTACGGCGAGGGTCGGTGTCGTCCGGGCCACCGAAGCGCTGGGCACGCCCAACGTCTCGTTCGCGCAGGCGCCGACCATCGTCGATTCGGTGCCGGTCGAAGTTTCGCTCCACCAGAAATTCAACCGGTTTTTCTATCGGTTGACTGCCAGCGCGACGCGCTATTGGTTCTACGACTTCAGCACCATCACCGCGACGGGCTTGCCCGGCATCAGCCGCGATCGCACCGACTACGCCGAGACTGTTCGGCTCGGTTACGAAATCTACGACGGCACCTCGGTCTTCATCGCGCCCGGCCTGCAACAAAGCGTCTACCAGCAGGTCATCAACGTCGCCGGGCAGCAGCGCGACTCCCAGGGTTGGCTACTGCCGCTCGGCATGACGACGAGGCTCGGCCCGAAGAGCCAGCTCGAGGGCTTCGTCGGTTACCAGACACAGACCTATCTCGCCGACGGCACCCAGACGGGAGCCATTACGTTCGGCCTCAGCGGCAGCTGGAACGGTTACGAGCCGCTCGTTCTGCGCCCGTCGTTTCTGCGCGGCATCAACCAGTCGGCGCTCGTGAACTATCAGAACTTCGTCTCCACGACGCTGGGCCTTGATTTTATCTACGACCTATATGGACCTTGGCAGGCCGTCGGTGGCACGTCATTCAATACCGCGGACTATACGCCCGCGTTTGGCGTTCCGAACGTGGCGCCGCGTACCGACTACTTCTTCAAGGGTTCGATCGGCTTGATGTACTCGCTCCGCCCGCAGGTCCAGATCGGTCCGCTGTACGAATACATGCAGGGATGGTCGACCGACGTTCCTGCCGGCGGACCTTCGTACACCCGCGACCTGTTTTCCATCCGCCTGATCGCAAGGCGGTGACGTCATGAGCATGCCAGCCATTCTTCTCTGTCGAGCTTTCGGTCTGTGGGCTGGTCTTTTTGCCGCGCTTCTCGGCCTTGCCGCCTGCGAGACGCAGCCGCCGATGACCACCAAGACGCTGCAGCAGCCCTCACAGGTCACGCAGACGATCCGGATGGGCGAGTACCGCGTGGCTCCTGGCGACAAGATCCGGGTCGTCGTGCTGTCGGATACCGAGCTTTCCGGCGACTACGAGGTCGATTCGACGGGATTGATCTCGCCGCGCATGGCCGGCCGCATGTCGGTGGTGGGCATGACGACGGTCGAGATCGAGTCGATGCTGCGAAACCGGTACCGCACCGATGGCTTTTTGCGCGATCCAAAGCTCAGCGTGGATCTGGTTTCCCGCCGCCCGTTCTACGTCGTGGGCGAGGTCACGAGGAATGGCGCGTTCCCGTACGTGAACGGCATCAACGTCATTCAGGCCGTCGCCATTGCCGGCGGCTATACCCGCCGGGCGTCCAAGACGCGGATCACCGTGAGGCGCTTCAATTCACCGGCGGGCGAGGAAGAGACGGTTACAGAGGATAGTCCCATCGGCCCGGGAGACGTCATTTCCGTCCCCGAGCGGTGGTTCTAGCAGCGTAGCGTCAGTGTGTTCGGGACGTGCGGTGTGGGGCCGCGTGTTGACTGGAGAAAAGCACCGCAACCAGCCTTGGGATGGGCGGGTTGGCAGCGTGGGGTATTCTGCAAGGCACGTCGCGTGCGGAGTGTGGTTGGATGGGATCGATGTCTAGAGCCAGCGAGATCGCCGAGGAACCAGCGATCAACCGTAACCCATCACTGACGGCGTTGCCGCGTCAGGGCGGCGCCAACGCGCCTGAAGATGCGTCGAGCGAGCTCTGGGGCTGGCTGAGGCTCGTCAATCGCCACAAGATCATGATCATCGGCTGCGGCCTCGTCGCCGCCGTGCTGATGGCTCTCGTCATTGCGCAGCAGACGCCTATGTACAAAGCGTCCGCGCGCTTGATCCTCGACACCCGCACCTTCAAGGTCCTGAGCACCGAAGGTGCCCTGGGCGGCGTCGATACGCTCAACATGGGCGCTATCCAGAGCGAACTCGAGGTCATCTCGTCCGAATTCGTCATCGGCCGCGTCGTCGACAAGCTTGGGCTGGCGAGCAATCCGGACTTCAACGGCACCAAGCCGCCGGGCGTACTCGACTCGGCGCTCGACCCCATTCGCGAGCTTTGGAGCAGCGGCATCTCGTCGTTGCTCGCACCGGCGCCGCCGCCGCCGCCGCCTGCACCAGGGGCCAGGCCGGCTGCGGGTGCCCGTCCCGACCGGGCAGCGGAAGCGAGCGACCCGCGGCGTCAGGCTGCCATCGGCGCCGTGTCAGGCCGCCTCAGCGTCAATTTGCTGGGGCGCACATTCGTCATCGTCATCACTGCCGAAAGCCCCGACGGCGCGATGTCGGCCCGGATCGCCAACGGCGTCGCCGAGGCCTATCTCGCCGACCAGATCGACACCAAGAACGAGGCCAACCGACGGGCAACGGAGTGGCTCGAGCAGCGCTTGGCCGAACTGCGCCGCAATCTTCAGACCGCCGAGGAAGCGGTCGCCGCCTATCGCCGAGACAAGGGTCTGGCGGGCAGTCCCGAGGGCGCGATTTCGACACAGACCCTCTCGGAGCTCAACTCGCGATACACGGCCGCGCGTGGTCGCCGCATCGAGAAGGAAGGCCGCCTGGTCGCGCTCAGCAAGGCGAGCCTCAATCCCGGCGAACTCGCCAATATTCCGGAGGTTGCAGGCAACACCAGCCTCGCCGCGCTGCGCATTCAGGACGTCGAACTCAGTCGCAAGTCGGCGGAACTCGCGTCACAGCTCGGCGACAGCCATCCCAAGCTGATCCAGGTCCGCAACGAACTCAACGCCGTGCGCGCCCGCTTCATCGTCGAGACGCAGCGTATCACTTTGGCCGTCCGCGCCGAACTCGACGCCGCGACCTCCGAGGAAGAAGAGCTCAAGGAACTGGTCGACAAGGCCACGGTCATCTCCGGGACCGCCAGCCAGTACGAAGCCGAGCAGAAGCAGCTCGAGAGAGAGGCTCAATCCAACCGTACGCTCTACGAGAGCTTCCTCGGCCGCTTCAAGGAACTGCGCGAGCAGCAGGACATCCAGCGTGCGGACGCGCGCATCCTGGCCTATGCCCGGCCCTCCGGCGCGCCTTCGTCGCCCAACTTCAAGTCGGGCCTGATGAGTGCTTTCGTGATCGGCTGCCTTCTGGGCATGGCCGGCGCGATCGCCGCCGAGAAACTGGACCGCGTTTTCCGCTCCGCCGCCCAGGTCGAAGAAGCGACCGGCGTCAGCGTCCTGGCGATGGTTCCGGAAGTCAAAGGTTCGACGGCCGCGCGCTCCAACGTGGTCACCACCATCCTCGAGAACACGACGTCTCCGGCAGCCGAGGCCGTGCGTGCCGTGTTCACCGCAATAAGTCTCGCAAGCCTCGACCGCCTGCCGCGCGTACTCGCGGTCACCTCGTCGACGCCAAGCGAAGGCAAGACCACCTTCGTTGCTGCGCTGGGCGGCTTGCTGACCAAGATGAACACCTCGCGCCGGGTGCTTATCGTCGATCTGGACCTGCGCCAGGCCAAGCTGTCGGTGGCGCTGGGCATCGGCGAACGCGGCGGTACGATCGACGAATACCTGATGGGCACCAAGACGCTGGCGGATTGCACGCGGCGTCACGAAGAGTCGGGCGTCTACTATATCTGCGCCCGTCCCAACACGCCGAACGCCCCTGAAATTCTCGAATCGCATGCCATGAAGGCGGCGGTCGATGTGTTCTCGGACAACTATGATCTGGTGATCCTCGACGCGCCTCCGGTCCTGGCCGTTTCCGACGCCCGCATCATCGCCCGCCTGGCCGACTACACGGTATTCATCGTCCAGTGGGCCAAGACCCATCGCGAAGTCGTCAAGACGGCGGTCGACTCCCTATTGGAGGTGACCAGCCATATCGGCATCGTCATCAACCGGGTCAATCTCTTCAAGCACGGCCGTTACGGCTATGGCGACCACGGCGACTACTACTCGCGCTATCGTGGTTACTACAGCCAGGGAGAGTCGGCGGCGGCCAAGAGCGACCCGACACGTCCGGCCCTGACGCTGGCGAAGAAGTAGCTCGCCGCGGAAGGACCCGCCGGCGGCGGGCCCCTTGCCGGTGGCGTCGGCACCCGCGCGTCGCCCGCACCCGAAGGCAGGTAGTCGGATGCCCGGTAAGAACACCATTCGAGACGTCGTCGGGCAAGTGATCGTGCTCGCCTACAAGGAGGATGTGCAGCCTCTCCTGGCAGCCCTTGAAGAGGAGCGGCTGCCGGCCTTGCTGCAGCGCATCACCTACACGCCCGAAGAGATGGCCTATGCCCTCAATTCGCGGACGTTGCTCAACCATCGCCTTGCGTGGGAGAAGGCGGCGCGGCTTCCCGGCTACACCTTGATCTGCGAGTCCGATTTCGTGCCCTGCCGGGGCCTGGGAGATTTTCCGGTCTTCTGGCCGGAGACCAACCTGCGCGCCTGGGGCTATCTCTATCAGGGCAGCCCGCGGCTGCTCGCCTTGTCGGAAGGGCAGCCGGCATATCTTCGCGTTCACGCATCGCCGCTGGTCGCCTACGTCGTCAACGCGACGGTGGCGAGGATCCTGCTCGACTACTTCGAATACGCCTCGGCGAATTACGACTTCACCAAGTATTTCGTATTCGATGTCTTCATTCAGTGGTTCGTCATGGGCAAGGGCGGCGCGGCCTACATGCCATCCCGGCACTACGGCGAGCACGGCGGACTTCCGAACAGGGAGCACGCGGCCATCGGCAAGCTTCGACAGGGCGGCGAGCATCATGCCGACAACCTGATGGCGGGACTGCGCTTCCTTCCGCAATACACCAGGGGCAGCCGGCTGAGATTTCTCTACGTGCGGGTGAAGTGGCGGCTGCTGGGAATCGGCCGGCTGCTGTCGGGACGCTGGATCGTGGACAGCAGCGTTTACGATCTGTCGTTCAGGGACAGGTGCCGGATGTTTCTCGCCGGCGCGGCGCGGCTGGC